>Ga0272442_10002650_pt1 | contig 25689 bp, 16 predicted proteins | sample SSMForm2O_FD_200262 | JGI IMG/M metagenome (GOLD analysis project Ga0272442, IMG submission 200262) | Marine sediment archaeal communities from Little Sippewissett salt marsh, Falmouth, MA, United States - SSM-Form-2O | ecosystem: Environmental > Aquatic > Marine > Wetlands > Sediment ... | reverse complement strand
CGCAAAGGTGGTCAAGGCCGACCTGCTCATCCACGAGAAGAAGCTCGACCAGGCCATCGCCCTGCTGCGCGCCGTGAACGCACAGGACCCCCAGAACCTGCGGAACCTCAATGTCCTCGCCACCGCCTACGCCCTCACCCAGCAGCGCGAGAAGGCGGTCGACGTGCTCGAGAAGGCCGTGCGCTACGCCCCGGGCTGGGTCACGGTCCGCTTCCGCCTCGCCGCCCTCTACGTGCTCGACGGCCGCTACGACAGCGCCGTGGAGCAATACCGCGTGGCCCTCGACTACGAGCCCCGCAACACCACGGCGCTCTACCTGCTCGCCGTCACCCTCTACCAGAGCCTCAACGACGACCGCCGCCGCGAAGCCCCGTGGCTCGAACGGCGCGCGAGCGCCGAGCGCGCCATCCGCTCCCTCGAAAGCCTCCGCGCCATCGAAGGCCCAAGCTGCGAGACCAGCGGACACCTCGCACACCTGTCCGACTACCTGGGCAACGGCCAGCGCGCCGTCGAGCTCCTCAAGCGCAGCGTCCGCGAGCTCACCCTCCGACAGCTCCGGGCACAGCGCGACACCCCCTCCGACGCCGACCCCTTCTCCTTCGTCGGCCGGGTCAGTTCCGCCCTCCGATCCGCCGTCGACAAGCTGGGGGTGTTCAACGAGGCCGCGGCCGAGCGCGCCACCAACCTCAACAACCTCGCCTGGGCCTACGCCATCCGCGGCATCCAGCTCCAGGAGGCCCGACGCCTCGCCGAGCAGTCCGTCGCCCTCCGAGCCGCTGGCTTCAACCTCGATACCCTCGCCTGGATCGACTATCAGCTCGGCAACCTCGAGGCCGCACGCGAGGGCTTCCAGAGGGCCATCGCCATCGAGCCCGACCCCGTGCTCCACCTCCACCTCGCCCTCACACACCAGAAGCTCGGCGACACGAAGAACGCCGACGCCGAGTTCAAGAAGGCCTTCACACTCGAACGCTCGGCGGCCGACGTGTTCCTCGACATGGCCGACGCCTGCGCCCAGGCCGGGCTGGGCGGTCGTGAGCTCGAGGCCCTCGAGGCCGCGGCAAAGGCGGATGCGCGCCACCGCCTCGCCCAGTACCGGCTTGCACTCGGCCTGCTCGAGCGCGCCACCGACCTGCCCCGAGCCCTGGCCATCGCCACGCGCCTCCACGCCGCCGACCGCGACGACCCGCTCTACTGCGGACTCCTCGGAGCCGCCTGCCACCTCACCGGAGCCGCCCGGCGGGCCCGCCCCCTCCTGGAACGCGCCATCGGCGACGACCCGCTGGCCGGCCCCCAGCCCGCCGCACCCTTCCGATACTTCCTCGCCGTAAGCCTCCTCGCCGCCGGCGAACGCGCCCGAGCCGCTGGCGAGCTCGAGCGCTACATCGCACTGTCGCCCAACGGACCGCTCGCCACGCGCGCGGCCGAGCTGCTCAAGGAACTATAGTCCCACACCCTTGCAGCGGAGGCCCTCCTGCTCGACTCCGAACCCCGCCACGGCACTCACAGGAGGAGATGCTCATGCGGAAAGTCGCTCAGCTCCACAACAACCTCGACAGGACGCTCTACTACGTCCTCCAGCGCGAGAACGTCATCGGGCGCTCGGATGAGGCCAACATCCACATCCCGAACAAGGTGGTCTCGCGGCGCCATGCCAAGGTCGCTTCCGCGCCCGGCTCGGAGTCCTTCTACGCCGAGGACATCTCCGCGCGCGGCGTCTACGTGAACTTCCATCGCATCAAGGGACGCCACCCCCTGCGCGAGGGCGACCGCATCTGCATCGTCCAGTTCCGCAACGTGCATCCCGGCGAGATCGAGAAGATGACGGAAAAGGACCTCAAGGACTGCTGCGACGACCCCCGCAACGACGGCGTGACCGCCATCGTCGATCTCACCTTCGGCTACGCCGAGGTCGAGGACGAGCCTGAGCAGGTCGTCGAGGAGCAGCCCACCGGCGTCCTCGGGAAGCTCAAGGGCCTCTTCGGCAAGAAGTAGCCCCTGCCGCGCCCCGTCCCTCGCCTGGCAGGTCTCCCCGCCCCGCTCTTGATCCGCGCGCAACTCTCAGATAGCATGAACAGGACCCGACCCTTCAGGAGGCCTCACACCCCATGAGCCACTCGTCGGCCGACTCGCTGCGCATGATCGCCTGGGAGCTCACCCGCGCCTGCAACCTGGCGTGCCGCCACTGCCGCGCCGCCGCCGTAGACGAGCCCACGCCCGACGAGCTGTCCACCCGGGAATGCTTCGACCTCATCGACCACATCGCCTCCTTCGCCCAGCCGACCATCATCCTCACCGGCGGCGAGCCACTCCTGCGTCCCGACCTCTACGACATCGCGCGCCACACCACCGAGAAGGGCCTTCGCGCCGTCGCTGCCACCAACGGCACGCTCCTCGATGTCTCCGCCGCCCGATGCCTCCTCGACGCCGGCGTCCAGCGCATCAGCGTGAGCATCGACGGCCGCGACGCAGCGAGCCACGATGCCCTCCGAGCCGTCCCCGGTGCCTTCGAGGGTGCTCTGCGCGGCATCGAGGCCGCCCGCCAGGCCGGCCTGCCCTTCCAGCTCAACACCACGGTGACCACGCAGAACGCCGAGCAGCTCCCGGACATTCTCGACCTCGCCATCCGCCTGGGCGCGGTTGCCCACCACATCTTCCTCCTCGTGCCGACGGGCCGGGCCGCGGATCTCAAGGGCTTCGAGCTCGACGCCCAGCGTTACGAGGCTGTCCTCGAGTGGCTCGCCGACCAGTATGCCGAAGCGCCCATCGAGATCCGAGCCACCTGCGCCCCGCACTTCTACCGGATCCTCCGCCAGCGCCATATCCCCACCCAGGCTCGCGGATGCCTTGCCGGCCAGGCCTTCTGCTTTATCTCCCACCGCGGCGACGTGCAGCCCTGCGGCTACTTCGACCAGCCCTGCGGGAACATCCGCGAGACTCCGCTCAAGGACATCTGGGAGAACTCCCCCCTCTTGTGCCAACTCCGGGACCACGCGGCCTATGAGGGCAAGTGTGGGGCCTGCGAGTACCTCCACGTATGCGGCGGCTGCCGGGCGCGCGCCCTCGCCGCCACGGGCAACCCCCTTGCCCCCGAGCCCCTGTGCGCCTACATCCCCCGCGCCTGGCAGCGCCACTGAGCCCCCCCAGAGACGTCCTGAAGAGACCGGGGCGGGGGCAGCGCTGGGGTCCCTACTTGCCGCGTCGGGCGAAGCGCTGGAGTTCGGCGTCGGCGCTCTGGGCGAGTTTGGCGGCGGCTTGTGCGGGCGTGGCACGGCCCATGCACACGCGGGTGAGGGCCGTGGCGATGTGGGTGCGCACGGCCTGCCAGCCGGCCACGCTGGGCTCGCGAACGCCGTGGGGAATGGTGTCGAAGGCGGAGCGGTTGCGGGGGTGCTGAGCGAAGAAGTCCTTGAGCACCTGCTGGTCGGCGGCGGAGCGGCGAATGGGCAGGTAGCCCGTCTTGACGGACCATTCGGCGGTGTTCTCGGGGGAGACGAAGAATTTGATGAACTCCCAGGCTCCACGCTGGCGCTCGGGGGTGCTCTTGAAGATGAGGATGTTGCCGCCGTAGAGGACGGTGAGCTTGGGCTTGCCTGCGGCTGCGGGCGGGCAGGCCATGCCCCACTCGAAGCGGTCGCGGCCCTGGGCGTCCACGATGTCCTTGGCCATGTAGGAGCGTGTGGTGCTCGAGCGGAGGATGAAAGCGACCTTCCCGTTGGCGAACAGGGTGCGGTCCTCGTCGCCGCCGAAGGCAACGACGGTGGCGAGTCCGTCGCTGATGAGGGTGTGGAGCATGTCGAGGACGCGGACGGCCTCGGGGGAGTCGAGATGGCTGCGGCGGTCGGCGAGGGTGGCCAGGGTGCCGCCGAGGGACATGATCATGCCGTCGAAGGAGGAGGGGTCGCGCGAGTAGGCGAAGGCGGGCGCGCCGGTCTTGGCCTTGATGGCCCGGCACTGCTCGATGAACTCCGCCCACGTGGCCGGCGGCTTCTCGATGCCGGCCGAGCGCAGGATGTCGCGGTTGTAGTAGAGCATCAGCAGGCTCTTGGTGAAGGGGAAGGAGAGGAGCTTGTTGTCGAACTCGGGGTAGCGGTTGCAGTGGATGAAGGGCGGGAAGATATCGGCCTGCTCCTCGGGGGTGAAGCCGTGGTCGGGGTGGGTGAAGGAGTCGTCGAGGGGGAGCACGACGTCGGCTTCCATGAACTCGGCGACCATGCTTTCGTAGGCGATGCACAGGTCGGGCAGGGTGCCGCCCTGGATGGTGGCGCGGGCCTTCTGGAACATGGCGGTGTAGGAGCCGACGTTGGAAAGGTGGACCTCGTAGCGAGGGTTGGCGGCGTTGAACCGCTCGACGACGAGCTTGAGTGTGTCCTCGTTCTGGCGTTTCTGCGAGTGCCACATCTGGAGGACGAGTTTGCCGGTGTCGGATCTCTGCGCGGTTTCGGAGCATCCGGCGAGCAGTGCGGCGACGGCGAGCAGCGGCGCGGCTCGGGTCATCGGGCGGCTCCCTTCAGGAAGTTGAGCCAGTCGGTTTCGAGGGTATCGAGCGAGACGCCGAGGGAGGCTTCGAGGGCCTGGGGCGGGCAGGGCCCGGGCCTGCGTTCGAGGTCGACGTAGCGGAAGAAGGGCTGGCGCAGCGTGCCGGCGGCGCCTTCGAGCAGGTAGGCGACGAGGAGGCCTGCCTCGGTGTAGGCCAGGGAGGCGAGCTTTCCCCGGAAGAGCGCTGGCCCGCCGCGCACGAGCTGTGCGAGGGGGATGTGGCGGCGCTGGCGTGCGAGCGCCCACACGGCGGCGGCCTTGCGGCGGTCGGCGCCGCCCAGGCGGGGGCGGCCCCCGACCACTCCGCTGTGCTCGAAGTAGACGGCCATGCCCTCGGCGAGCCAGAGGCTCCAGGCGGGGCTGCCGGCGCGGGCGGAGCGGTCCATGATCAGGTGGGTGGCCTCGTGGTAGAGCACGGGGAGGAGTTCGCGCGGGGGGCGTAGGGTGAGGGCGATGCTCCAGGAGGCGGGGTCGTAGAACCCGCCGGCGTGGGAGAGGTCCTGCTTCATGTGGCGGCCGGCGAACTTCACGAGGTCGGCGTGGGTGGCGAACACGCGGATGGTGATGCGGTCCTCGACGGGATGGAGGTCGAGGGGCTCGCCGTAGGTGCGGTAGAGGGCGGTGGTGAAGCCCTCGAAGTCGGCGGCGAGCCGCTGTGCGAGGGCTTCCTGGGGAGCCTTGGGCAGGCGGGGGAGGGCGAGGCGCACGCGGTCGGTCTCCACGATCACGTAGTTCGCGCCGAGGATCTGCTGCTCGCGGCGGCGCGCAAGGCCCGGGAGGATGAGGTGCATGGCGCCGAGGATGGCCGCGAGGACCAGCGCGGCGGCGGCCAGGGGAAGGATGAGGGAGCGGATGCTGGAGCGCATGGAGGGGTCTCGGGTGGGGATGGGGGGATGTGTGCGGCACCGGCTCGGCGGGCCGTGCCGGGCGTGGTGCAGCCGGGGGCGGTCATTCGCGCAGCTTCTCGAGCTTCGCGAGGATGCGGCGGTGGAGATCGCTGTCGGGCGAGGCGTAGGCGAGGGCCCGCTGGAACTTATCAAGGGCGTGCGCGGGCTTCTTCTCGATCTCGAACACGCAGCCATCGTTCCACAGCGTCTTGGCGGTGTGCTCGAGCTGATCGAGCGCCTTCTTCGCGCGCTCGTTCTCGGGATTGAATTGGAGCGCGGCGTCGAAGTCCTTGCGCGCGCTGGCGGGGTCGGCGTCCTTGTGGAGCTTGCGGTATCCGCTCACGAAGAGTTCCCGGGAGATCTCCGGGGCGCGGGCGGCGAGGGCATCGAGCAGGCCCTTGGCTCGGCGGTGGTAGTCGTTCTCGGCGTCGGTCTCCACGCCAACGGCTTCCTTGTAGGCGTCCTCGGCCTCGCGGTAGCGCTTTTCGTCCTCGGCCTTTCGGCCGGCGGCGATGAGCTTTTCGAGTTGATCCACCTTGTCGACGATGTAGGCGAGGTCCTGGACTTTGTGCTTTTTGAGGAGTTCGATGGCCTGCCGGCCGGAACCGCGCTTGTAGAGCCCGAGGATCTGGGCGCGCAGGGTGTTGCGCTGCTCGCGCTCCTCGTCGGCCTTGACCTGCTTGAGCAGTCGGTCGGCGGCGGTGCGGTAGAAGCCGGGGCCTTCGATGCGTTCGAGGAGGCCGCGGGCGAGGCTGTAGTTCTTGCTGGTGATCGCCTCGCGGGCCTGGTCGAAGAGTCTGGACTCGCCGTCGAGGCGGCGGCACTCGGCGATCTCCTTGGCGATGGCGGCGGCATCGGGCGCGTAGGGCTGGGCTTTGAGGAGGAACTCGCCGGCCTCGGTCCAGTTGCTCTGCTTGCGCGCGCGGTCGGCCTGGCCGTGGTATTTCTCGTAGAGGCGCTTCTCGATCTCCTGGACGTCGGTCTTGGCGCGGCTGGCAGCGGCGGTGCCCTTCTTGAGCTGGCGGAGCTGGGCGAGGATCTCGAGGAGGAGCTCCTCGGTGTCGCCGGCTCCCTTGAGCCGCTGGATGAGCTCCTCGCGCAGGCCCTTGGCCACCTGCTCCTCGTCGAGCCAGTCGATGCGGTTCTTGGCGAAGGCGATCGCCTTGTCGGTCGCGGAGCGCGTGTTGAGGATGGTCTCGAGGTATCGCTCGGCCTCTTCCCAATTGAGGTTCTCGAGATCCGTGCCGGCGTTCTGGAGGAGACCGACGAACTGGGCGAGATGCCGCGCGGTCTCGACCTTGCGGGTCATTTTCGAGGCGGCTTCGAGCTTGGCCTGGGCGTCGTCGAGCTTGGCGGCCTGGATGTCCTCGATGGCGGCATCCACGTGGCGGTTGTAGGCGGCGAGGGAGAAGCCGCTGCCCTTGGGCGCGGGCTCGCGCCGCAGGAAGACGGAGGCGAAAAGCACGATGACCACGACGGCGATGGCGACGGCGGTGATGAGCAGGCGGACGTTGGGTCGTCGGACTTCGCTGGCGGCGGGCACGGCGCCGGCTTCGCCGCCTCGGGGTGCAATCTCCACTTCGCGGCCGGTGCGGGGGTCGCGGAGGAACCAGCGGCCGTCGCGGACGACGAGCTGGGGCTGCATGGCTGCGCCGAGGGCGGTGCCCTGCCCGCCCGCGTAGGGCTGGGGCACGAAGCTGCTGTCGACGGGGGTGTCCTCGCCGTCGGGCATGTCCGGGGTGTCGGTGGGTGCAGGGGGCGGCTCGTCGGGCAGCGGGCCGCCGGGCATCGGTCCCATCCCCGCTGGCTCGGCAGTGACGACCACATCGTCGGGGGGGGCGGCCGTGTGGGCATAGGCGCCCTGGGGCGCGACTTCGCCGGTCTCGAAGCGGAGCTGGAAGCCGCCGAGGGAAAGGGTGTCGCCGTCGTGGAGGTCGGTGCGCTCGACGCGCGAGCCGTTCACGTAGGTGCCGTGGGAGCTGTCGAGGTCGCGGACGGACGCCGCCGGCCCGTCGACGTAGATCTGGCAGTGTCGCCGGGAGATGCTCTTTGCGGGGATGGAGATGTGGCAGGAGGAGTGGCGCCCGACGATCGTGGAGCCCTGGCGCAGAGGGAACGAGAGGGTTTGTCCGCCGCTGACGACCACGAGTCGCATCTAGCGTTTCTCCTGGGCTTCCTTGTCTGCCCTGGCCACTTCTCGGAGCAGATCGCGGTAGTAGGCGTTCACGATGTGGTACTCTTCGGTCTCGGGGTCGGGGAAGAGCGCCACGAGTTCGCGGGCCGTGACGATGGCCTCGTCGAACTTCCCCTGGGTGAACAGGATGTCGAGCCGCCGGGCGAGTTCGTCGAATCGTGCATCGAGCGCGCGGCGCAGGATGCGTGCCTCGCGCGAGGCTTCTGCGGCGCGGTGGCCCTCGCCGGGGATGGCCTGGAGGAGTTCGGAGGCGAGCTCGAGGTCGTGGGTCACTTTTGCGGTCTGTGGCCCGACGGCTCCTGGCCTCAGGCGGAGGCGTCGGGCGCGTTCGAGGAGTCGGCGGCCGTAGTCGCGGCGGTCGCTCACCGGGCGCCGCTTCCACTTGCGCGCCTCGCTCTCGGGCCGCATGCCGCGCACGAGCACCCGGAGCGTCACGCGCCCCAGCGGCGGGCCGTGGACGGAGATGTCGGTGGTTCCCAGTGCCTTTCCGTGGACGGTCACGTAGGTTCGGAACTTTGTCTTGCGTGCGTCGGCCACGCGCTCGTCGGCGGGCTGGCCGGTGCTCTCGACGGCTCGCAGAGCCGGGAGCCAGCCGTGGCCGCCGGGCTTGGGCAGCCAGGCCACGTTGACGGGCACCACGTCGCCCACGCGGAGCTGGACGCTGATCATGGGCGGCTTGGGCGGGTGCTGGCCGACCCGCCAGAAGCCGATGAGCCCGAGCATCACGATGACGGCGAGCATGAGCCCGTAGATGAACTGCCAGTGGACCCGCCGTGCGGGGGCCGCTTGCGGCGCCATCTTCTGCGTGGGGCCTGCGCGGGCGTAGAGCTCATCGAAGTCCAGCGGCTGGGCCAGCGCCGTCCTCTGGTCCTGGCTGGCGGGCACGATGGCGGGCAGCGCCTGTGGTGAGGCCTCGGGCGCCCCTGTGCCGTCCACCGTGCTGAACCGCAGCAGGACCTCGCCGAAGCCCACCATGTCCCCGGACTGGAGGACGTGCTCGGTGACCAGGCGGTCGCCCACGCGGGTGCCGTTGTGGCTGCCGAGGTCGCGGAGGACGACGGTCTGGCCGTTGCATTCCACGGTGGCGTGGAGGCGCGAGACGCTCTTGTGGTCGAGCGGCATCGCGTTGTCGGCGGTGCGGCCAATCGAGACCGGCTGCTCGCCATCGAACAGGAAGACCTGGCCTTTGAAGAGCTCGCCGACGACAGTGAAGCTCAGCCGGGGTCTGGACATGCAATATGGCCTCACGCCGCAAGTGCGGGAGCAACACCTTCGATTCTACCACGGTGTGCCGCTGTTTGCAAGACGCCGCGACGGCACCGGAACGCCAGGGCTGGCCCGGGAGCTCAGCGTGGATCGAGGGAAGCAAGGACGGATGGCAGGCCTGTCCCTGCGTGCGGCACTCGCCCGTGCCGAGGCGTGGTCTGCGGATGCTCCGCACAGACTGCGGACGCGGGTTAGGACTACGGGGCTGGCCTTCCGCGCTGCCGCCTAGAGCGACCTGACATAGAGGATGAGGTCCTCGAGCTCCTGCTTCGAGAGCTTGGAGGTGACGCCGTGGAGGTCCTTGGCGTTGTGCTTGGTGAAGACCTCTTCGAGGGTGGCGGCGCGCCCGTCGTGGAGGTAGGGGGCCGCGCGGTAGATTTCGGTGAGCTTCGGGGTATAGAAGCGGTTGCCCTCGCGGTCGTAGGGACCGAGGGTGCCCACGTCGTAGGGCTTCATGTCCGTGTAGAGCTCTCCGGTGTGGCACTTGGCGCAGGCGGCTTTGCCCTCGAAGATGGCTTTTCCGCGCTGGGCCGCCTCGGTGAGCTTGCCGTCGCGGGTGCGGTAGGGGTTGGGGTCGGCTTCGAGCGATTTGATGAAGGCATCGACGTTTGCGGAGGTTTCTTCGGGGACGACGGCGAAGAGGATGAAGCGGAATCCTGCTCGCACGGCGACCTCGGCCTTGGCTCGCACGCCCATGGACATCACGGGGCTGGTGCGGTGGGAGTAGACGAGGGAGCGGGTTCTCTTGTGGTTGCCCATGCCGTCGTTGAGCAGGTCCCAGCGGACGCCGTCCATGCGGACGTTGGGGTGGCAGGTCGAGCAGCTCTGCCAGTGCTGGAAGCACAGGACGGCGTTGTGAAAGGCGATCTCGCCCTTGCGCACGGCGTCGGCCGCGGGCTGCGGCCCCACGGGGATGGTGTGGGCGAGGCGCCCGTTCTCGGTGGTGAGCACGGTGACGGTGCCGCCGTAGTAGTTGGCCACGAAGAGCTGCTTGCCGTCGGCGGACAGGGCGATGCCCCGCGGGCCCATGCCGGCCGAGCGGTCTTCATCGAACTTGTAGAGGACGCGCTTGCCGTCCGAGGGGATGCGCTCGATGAGCTCGGCGAAGTACATCGCCATCAAATCGTTGACGAGCTGGAAGCGGTACTTGGGGTCCTTCTTGACGTTGGCCCAGGGATTGGTGTTGGCGGAGCCGAGGGACTTGGCATACTTGTCCTCGATCGTCCCGCCGAGCATTTCCACGAGGCGTGCGACGTCGATGCGGGCCACCTCGTGCACGCCGCTCAGGCTCACCCAGAGGGTCTTGCCGTCGGCCGAGAGGGCGGCGCCGTAGGGGTCGGCGGCGCCCAGGTCGATGCTGTCGAGGAGCACGGTGGCGTAGAGCTCGTTGTTCGTCAGGTCGATCACCGAGAGTGCCGAGGTGTTCATCCAGCCGCGTTCGAGCTGGGTGGTGGGCACCTGGAATCGTGAGACGCCGTGGACGAGGTAGGCCCACTTGCCATCGGGCGAGATGCACACGGTGCGGCCGTTGGTCGAGCCGCCGGGGAGCTTGATGGCGTTGCCCGTTTCGGCTTTCTCGGCATCGAAGATGTTCACTGTGGCGGCGGTGGAGCTTTCGGTGGCGGGCCCGAAGGCCAGGGCGTTGGTCACCACGACGCGCTTCTCGTCGGGCGTGACCGCGGCGAAGATGGGCTCGCGCACCATCTTCACGCGGAACTTCTCGGCCATGGCCGGCAGGTCGATGGCGGAGACGGTGTCCTCGCCGGTGTTGCACACGAAGAGGCGGTTGCGCTTGGGTGCGAGGGCGAGGCCCGTGGGGCGTGTGCCCACGGGGATGCGCTTAGTGACCTTCCCGCTGTCGGTCGCGATGGCCGCCACCTCGCTCGTGGCCTGGAGGGCCACGTAGAGGGTCTTGCCGTCGGGCGAGAGCGCCAGGCCGGCGGGGCCGCCGGGCAGCGCCCACTCCGCCTTCTTCTTGGCCGCCGCCGCATCGAGGACCACCACACAGTCGGCCGTGCGGTCGGTCACGTAGGCCGTCGCTCCGTCGGGCGAGAGCACCACCGCGAAGGGCGAGCGGTACTTCTGTCCCGCAACCCCCACGCTGGCCAGAGCGAGCAGGAGGCCGATGCCACACATCACGCGATGACGCATTCTTCGGTGCCAGGTCACGTCCTGTCCTCCTGGTGATAGTTTGCCGGTTGCTTTGTGCGCGCAGGTGAAGGTAACGAAAATCGCTGCGAAAAGCAAGCGTCGGACACCTCAGCAGACGGCGCGGCGGCCATCTTGACATGCCGGGCGCCCTGTGATAGCATTCGACTGTGGGGACGGAACCACCGAGGTATTTGCCTGTGCAGGCTTTACGCATCGCGCTCGTGGTGCTCCTGGCACTCGGAGCGGCCGCCGCCGGCGAGACGCCGGGCGGGGACATGGCCGATGCACCCGTGCTCGTGGTCCTCGATTTCGAGAGCGGGTTCGACGGCGGGAAGACCGGCAAGTTCGTGGCGGCCAACTTCCGTGCCAAGATCACCCGCTACCAGCTCTACCAGACGATCGAGGACGTGGACCGCGAGAACTTCGAGAACTACGAGGGCTTCAAGGCCCGCTACGACATGGCCGCCAAGGACGCCCTGGCCTTCGCGGTGGACAAGCTGAAGGCCGACCTGGTGATGTGGGGCAAGGTGGAGCCGGCCGGGGGGGAGCAGCTCCGCATCGCCACGCGGGTGGCCGAGGCGAAGCTCGGCCCCCAGAAACTCCGCTACGAGGGCTCCGTGGTCGTGCCCAGCAAGTATGCCATCCAGGTGGGCGTCTTCAAGCAGCTCGGCGAGCTCACCGGCCGCAAGGACCCCCGCTACAAGCCGCTCCCGCCCGACGCCGAGAAGCGCTGGCGCGAAGGCCCCCACATGGTCCGGGGCGACTTCGAGAAGGGCACGGCCCATCCCAACGGCTGGGAACCCTTCGGCGTCGACTGGCAGATGGGCCAGGCCCACTGGGAGAAGAACCCCGATGGGGCGGGCAAGTGCATCGTCGCCCGCATGAGCAAGGGCGTGGCGGGCATGGAGGGCGTGGCCTACTACTCGGAGTTCTTCGATATCGAGCCGGGTGCCACGTACCGCGTGCAGGTGCGCGTGAAGTCCATGGCCCCCACGTGCAAGGTGTTCGTGAAGTACTATGCCTGGCTCCACACCCCGAGCGAGCCGAAGGGGCAATGGCGCGAGGTGGGGCGGAGCCCGATGAACCCGAAAGGCCAGAGAGGCCAGTGGGGCGTGCACCAGCGCGACTGCCACCCCCGCGTGTATCTGACCCGGGCCAAGCGCACCTACACGCCCAAGAAGTGCCGCATCGGCCTCTACTGCTACTGGCCTGCCGGCGTGGTGTATTGGGACGACGTGGTGTTCAAGAAGATCGCCGACGCACCGGCCGACGTGCAGCCCTACGACGTGGGCGCGACGGGCCGCCAGCCCGAAGAGCGCAAGGAGTAGGGGAGAGCCTGTGTCCGCCCCCATTATTATTCTCGAGATCGCGGCCTTCGGCTCCGCGGCGCTGCTGGTGGCGGTGGTGGCGGATATCGCGCAGTCTGCCTGGGGCCGGTACGAGAACGAGGTGCTCAAGGGCACGGAGGTCTCGCTCGATCAGATCTACCTGAACATCCCGGCGCGCCAGCTTCTGCTCGTGGCCATTCTCGTCTCCGTGCTGGTGGCGGGCATCGTGATGCTGCTGTTCAGCAGCCCGCTGCTGGCTCTCGCGATGGGGGTTCTGGCGTTCACCGCGCCGCGGCTGCTGGCGTCGTACCTCAAGCGCCGGCGCGACCGGCGCTTCGGCGTGCAGCTCGTCGACGGGCTGATGAACATCAGCAACGCGCTGCGCTCGGGCTTCAGCCTGCCCCAGGCGTTCGAGCTGATCCAGCGCGAGATGGAGAACCCGATTGCCCAGGAGTTCCGGCTCGTGAACCAGGAGACACGGGTGGGGGTGCCGCTCGAGGAGGCGCTCGAGCACATGCTCGCGCGCATGCCCAGCGAGGACCTCGACCTCGTGGTCACGGCCATCCTGGTGTCCGCCGAAGTGGGCGGAAGCCTGGCCGAGGTGATGGACAACATTTCGCGCACGATCCGCGAGCGGCACCAGATCGAGGGCAAGGTGCGTGCGCTCACGTCGCAGGGACGCATGCAGGCCGCCATCCTGGGGCTGGTGCCCATCGCGCTCGGCTTCGCGATCAACTGGCTGAACCCCGATCTGTTCGAGCCCATGGTGAAGACGTGGGCGGGCTGGGGACTTTTCCTCGTCATCGGCGTTCTCGAGGTCATCGGCGTCCTCGTGGTCCGCAAGATCGTCAGCATCGAGGTCTAGAAGGAAACGGCCATGGAGCCCGACGATATCCGGCGCCTGTTCATCTGCTTGTGTGCGTTTGGCAGCGTGTCCTTGTTCGTCTGGTGGATCTACGCCACGTATCGGCACGTGGCCGAGGAGACGGCCCTGGGCGAGGAGCGGCGTGCGGCGATCGGCAGCGTTCTCCTCCAGCTCCTCCTGCCGCTGGCCGGTGCGGCTGGGCGCTGGCTGGGGCCGCGCATCGATCGGATCGAGGCGGAGGCCATCGCCTCGGGCCACGCCTCCTTCTTCGTGGCGCTCCGCCGCAAGGCCGAGGACATGCTGATGGGCGCGGGCCGCCCCCACGGCCTCGCCCCCAACGAGTTCATGGGGCTCTGGACCATCTCCCGCGTGGCCGGCATGCTCGTGGGGCTCCTGTGCTACGGCATGCTGCTGCGCTACTGGACGGGCATCCCCACGATTCTCGTCGTGCCGTTCGTGGCCGTGATCGCCTTCCTGCCCGAGCTGATCGGCCTGTGGATCATCCTCGGCATCGTCTCGCTCCTGCTCGGCGTGCTCTACTACACGCTGCTGCTCTACCAGTCGCCCGGCGGCCCGTCGGTGATGCTCCTGCCCTTCCTCATCCTCGGCTACGTGATGCCCTGGCTGTGGCTGCGCGACCGCGAGCGTGCCCGCAAGCGCGCCATCCGCCGCGACCTGCCCTACGCCCTCGACCTGCTCACCCTCTCGGTGGAGGCGGGGCTCGACTTCACGTCGGCCCTCGCCCGCATCGTCCGCCGCCGCCCCGACACCGCGCTCTCCGAGGAGCTCAACGAGACCCTCCGCCAGGTCCAGATGGGCGTGCCCCGCGCCGAATCCCTTCGCGACCTCACCGAGCGGGTGCAGATGGAGGAGATGTTCTCGGTGACCAGCGCCCTGATCCAGGCGGACGAGCTGGGCGCGAGCCTCGGGCCGATCCTGCGCGTGCAGGCGGACACGTTCCGCGTGCGTCGCGCGCAGGCCGCCGAGAAGGCGGCGATGGAGGCCCCCGTGAAGCTGCTCTTCCCCCTCATCTGCTTCTTCTTCCCCGCCACGTTCATCATCATCTTCGGCCCCATCTTCCTGCGCTTCCTCTACGGGGGGTACTGATGTGGACGCCAAGGCCGCGGGCCTGCTGCGCGAGCTGGTCGCCATCCCGAGCATGAATCCCTACAGGACCGGGACCCTCGAGGCCGGGTTCGGCGAGGAGCGCCTGGCCCGCCACGTGGCCGCGTGCCTGGAGGCCGCAGGCCTGCGCGTGGAGCTGTCCGAGGTGCTGGCGGGCCGCCCCAACGTGGTGGCGACGCTCGGCGGTGAGGCGGATGTAGCTCCGCTTCTCTTCGTTGCCCACCTGGACACGGTGCCCGTGGAGGGGATGACCATCGCGCCGTTCGAGGCGCGGGTGAAGGGCGGGCGGCTCCACGGGCGCGGGGCGTGCGACAACAAGGGCTCGATGGCCGCCATGATGGCGGCGCTGCGCCGGGTGGCGGCGGGGGGGACGAATCCCGGCCCCATCGTGTTCGCGGCGACGGCCGACGAGGAGAGCGGCTTCCGGGGCATCCAGAAGCTGGTGGCCGACGGGGTGCGCGCGCGTGCGGCGTTCGTGGGCGAGCCCACGGGGCTGGCGATCATCATCGCGCACCGGGGCGTGGTCCGCTGGTCGGTGGCCACGAGCGGCACGAGCGCCCACAGCTCGCACCCGGAGCAGGGGGTGAACGCGATCTACCGCATGGCGCCGCTGGTGGGCGAGCTGGAGCGGCTGGCGGGCGACATCGCAGCACGGCCCGCCCATCCCCTGGTGGGGCCGCCCACCCTGAGCGTGGGCACGATTCACGGCGGCCACAGCGTGAACACCGTGCCCGACGGCTGTGCGATCGAGGTGGACCGCAGGTTCCTGCCCGGCGATTCGCCCGACGACGCGGAGCGCGAGGTGCGCGCCCTCGTCGAGCGCCACCCTGGGGCCACGCTGGAGCGCTTCCTGACCGCCCCGGCCTTCGAGATCGCGCCCGACGCCTCGGTGGTGGGCATGGCGCGCGACGCCGTGGCGGCCGTGGCCGGCGAGGCCCGCACCGTGGGCGTGGCCTACGGCACCGAGGCGCCCCATCTGCACAATGCTGGGATCCCCGCCGTGGTCCTCGGGCCGGGCGACGGCGCCCAGGCCCACTCCGCCGACGAGTTCATCGACCTCGCCCAACTCGAAGCCGCCGCGCGCGTCTACGAGCACCTCATGACCCAACCGGTGCGGAGCTGACCTGCCCCCTCACTTGTGTGGCTTCGGCAGCGGCGCGCGCACCGCGCCGCGTGAAGAGGTTGTAGAGCACGGGCACCACGATGAGGGTGAGGACGCCCGAGGACAGGATGCCGCCCACCGAGGCGATGCCCACGCCATTGCGGATCTCCGCCCCGATGCCCCGCCCGAGGGCCAACGGCAGCATGCCGAGCACGGCGGCGATGGTGATCATGAGGATGGGCCGGAACCGCTCGCACGCTGCCGTGGCCATGGCCCTGTGGCGCGGAATGCCCTCGGCCACATGGACGTTGAACTGGTCCATGATCAGGATGGCGTTGTTGACGACGATGCCGATGAGCATCACGCCGCCCATGATGACGAAGATGCTCACGTTCGTGTGAGTCCAGGCCAGCGCCCAGATGATGCCGATGAGCGAGAGCGGCAGGGTCACGAGGATGAGGACGGGCTGCTTGAAGGATTCCATGATCGCAGCGAGGGAGAGGACCACCAGCACGATGGCGGTGATGCCGGCTTCGCCCAGGGCCTCCTGGGCCTCGGCCATGCGCTCGTAGTCGCCGGCAAAGTGGTAGCCGTAGCCGGGCGGCAGGGCCTCGCCTTCGTCGAGAGCGCCAGACAACTCGGCCACGGCGGTGCCCAGCGGAATGTCGCCGAGGTTGGCGAAGAGCTTGTTCACCCGCCGCTTGTCCTTGCGCGTGATCTGGATGGGAGCGAGGTCCTCGTCGACGTGGCCGAGGGTGGTCAGGGGCACGGAGCGGCCGGCCCCGCCTGGGAACAGGAAGCCCGCCACCTGGTTCTTGCCCGCTTCCTCGGCCAGCTTCACCACGATATCGTAGTTGCGTGCGCCCCGCTTGAAGGTGCCAGCCTCGATGCCCTCGAGGTTGGCCCGCAGGGTGAGGCCCACGCCGGTGGCCGCGGCCCCGAGGTCGCCGAGCACGGCGCGCTGCGGCCGCACGCGCAGCTCGGGCTTGCCCGCGCGAACCGTCGTGTCGGGCTCCAGGATCCCGTCGATCCCGCTGGCGGTGTGCTGGATGGTGGTGGCCAGGCGGTCGAGGGTCCGCAGCTCGTCGCCAGCGACCACGAGCTCGAGGTCGGAGGCCTGCCCGCCGATGATCGTGGGCATGGTGACGGTGACGATGGCGTCGGCATAGCCTTGAAGGCGGGTGCGCACGTCGGCCATGAGGTCGTGGATCGTGAGCGTCCGCTCGTCGCGCTCGGAGAGGCGCAGGAGGAGCTGGGCGAGGTACACACCCTCGTTGGACTGCCCGACCACGCCCTCGACCTTGCCGATCATCGACAGGGTGTGGCGCAGCTCGGGCAGGCCGCGGAGGCGCTCCTCGGCCTCGTGGACGCGCCGCACGGTCTCGGCCAGCTCGTAGCGTGTGGGGAACTCGAGCTTCACGTAGATCTGCCCCTGATCGGGGTCGTCCATCATGTTCGAGCCGAGCTGGCCGCCCTTCGACAGCGCGTGGGCGAGCAACACGCCCACGGCCAGCAGCACTGCGATGGCCGCCGGGCGGTGGCGCTCGACCAGCCGCAGGACCACGCCGTAGGCGCCCACGACGTGGTCGAACCCCCAGTTCCACCCCCGCTCCATCAGCGCCAGGGGCGAGCGCGAGCCCTCGCGCCGGGGCTTGAGCAGCACCGAGCACAGCAGCGGCGTGAACGTGAACGAGATGAAGAGCGACACGGCGGTCATGATGAGCATCGTGAGGGCCAGGGGCTTGATGAACAGGCCCACCAGGCTGCCCATCATCGCCAGGGGGAAGAGCACCACGATGTTGGTGCCGGCGCTGGCGAGCACGGCGATGGTGGCCTCCTTGGCGCCGAGGCGCGCCGAGGCCCGCGCGTCGCCCGTCTCGTTCAGGCGCTTGACGATCGCCTCGATCACCACGATCGAGTTGGTCACCAGGATGCCGACGGACATGCCGATGGCGATGAGGGTGGAGGTGTTGAGCGTGAAGCCGGCAAGCTGCATGAAGAAGAGGCCGATGACGATGGTGAGGGGCATGGTGATGCCGACGACGAAGAGGGCGCGGAGGTTGTAGAGGAAGAGGAAGAGGATGACGCCGGTGAGCACGATGCCCTCGCCCACGTTCATCCACGCGCTCAGGTTGGTCGCCTCGATGAAGCGGCCGTCGTCGTTCACCCACACGAGCTCCATGCCGCCGGGCAGCTCGGCGTTGAGCGTGGCCATGGCCTCGCGGACGCGGTTGGCCACGTTCACGGCATTGGCGTCGGACTTCTTGACGACCTTGATGGCCACGCAGGGGCGCCCGTCGATGAACGCCTTCTGGCGGAGCTCCTCGGTGGTCATCTTCACCTGCCCGATGTCGCGGATGTAGCAGCGCTGGCCGTCCTGGTTGGCCACTTCGAGCGACGCGATGTCCACCTCGCGCTCGTAGTCGGCATCGAACTTGACGGAGAATTCGCTGCCGTGCTCGCGGACTCGTCCGGCGGGGATGGTGCGGACGGCCTGCTGGATGGCCTGGACGACGTGGGTGCTTGTAAGGCTGCGTGCGGCGAGCTGGCGGCGGTCGAGGACGACGTGGACCTCGCGCTCGGCGCCGCCGATGAGCTCGGCGTCGGCCACGCCGCCGATCACGGTGATGCGGTCGCGCAGCGTGTTGTCCGCGTAGTCGTAGAGTTCCTCGAGCGTGGCGTCCCCGGTGAGCGCCAGGTTCACGATCGGCTTCGCATTGATGTCGAACTTGAGGATCTGGGGATCCTCGACGTCACCCGGGAAGTCGGCCCCGATCAGGTCGAGCTTCTCCCGCACGTCCGTCGCCGCGATGTCCACGTCCACCCCGAGGTGGAACTCCAGGAGCGTCTGGCAGACGTTTTCCATACACGAGGAGTTGACGTGCTTGAGCCCGTCGATGGTCACCACCTGGTCCTCGATGCGCTTCGCCACGTCGGTCTCGATCTGCTCGGGACTCGCCCCGGGGTAGACGGTGACGATGGTGACGAACGGGATGTCCATCTTCGGCATCAGTTCGAGGCCGAGCTTGCGATAGGCGTTGGCGCCCAGCAGGGTGAGCCCGATGATCAGGCACGACATGGCGATGGGGCGCTTGACCGAAACGTCGGACAGGGACATTACTGGGATTCCTTCTGAACAGAGACGGGGGTGTCCTCGTCGAGCAGGAACTGCCCCATCACGGCCACGGGCATGCCTTCGCGGATGTCGCCGCCGTCGACCTCGAGCCAGCCGTCGGTCTCGAGTCCCGTCTCCACAATCAGCTTCGTCGCCTTGCCGTCCGCAACGCTGAAGACGACCTGGCCGCTGCTGCGCCGCTGCACGGCGCCGGCGGGCACGCCGAGGGCCTGGCGTCGTTCGAGCACCACCCGCACTTCGGCCATGGCCCCGGGGGCGACGCCCTCGGGCGGGTCCTTGACGAGGCACTTGACCTCGAAGGTTCGCAGCCTGGCGTCGATGGTGGGGCTGCGGTAGCTCACAGTGTGCTCCCCGAGGTCGCGGGTGCCGACGTGCACGTGGAGCTTCGTGGTGCCGGGCACCACGCGGGGATAGTGCGCGGCGGGCAGGAACGCGGAGACCTCGACCAGGCTCGGGTCGTCGATGCGGAGCACCTTGTGCCCCACGATGCCCATCTCGCCGGGCTCCTGGTAGCGGTGGCTCACCACCCCGTCGATGGGGCTGAGCACGAGCGAGTCGCGCAGGTCCTTCTCGGCCATGGCCACGGCATCCTCGGCCTGCTTCTCCTGGGCGGCGGCCAGGTCCACGAAGCTCTGGCCGTGCTTGTGCTGGGCACGGCCCTGGCGGAGGACGAGCACGTAGCGTTCGTACTGCTCGGTGCTCACGACCTTCTGCTCGTGGAGGCGTCGGAACCGCTTTTCGTCGAGCACGGCCTTTTCGAGCTCGGCGGCCACGCGTTCGAGGCTGGCCTCCTTCTCGCGGCGGGTGCAGCGGGCCACGGCCAGCTCGGCCTTGCGGATCTCGAGGGCCTTCTGGAGCTTCAGCGAGTCGGTCTGGAACAGCTTCGTCTTCCCCGCCGTCACGGGGTCGCCCTCGTCGACGAACAGGCGCTCGATCGTGCCCGGCACGCGGGGGGTCACCACCGCGCTGTGCTTGGCTTCCACGTTGCCCTGCACGGCGAGGCGGAGCTCGAAGCGCCGCCGTTCCACGGGCGCGAGGACCACGGGCACGCGGCGGACGGCGGCGGCCTCCTGCTTCTCCGCCTTGGGCGTCGGCTCGGCGTGGATGGCGGCGCCCGTGGCATCGCCGTAGAAGAAGTGGTAGCCGGCCGCGCCTGCGGCGGCGAGGGCGAGCAGGGCGCCGCAGGTTCTCGGCAGTGCGCGGAGGAATCGCTTCATCGGTGTGCTCTCCTGCGGGTGGGTCGTGCTCATCGGGTCTGCTCCCTGGGGAGCCCCAGCGAGGTGAGGAGCTGGCGGCTCGCGTAGTCGGCCGCAGCCTCAAGGAACGCCGGGTCGTAGGCCTCCCAGCCCTTGTGGGCGAGGATGGCGGGCCGGGTCAGGACGTAGAAGGCAAGTTGGCCCATGAAGGACAACGCCCAGAACTCGGCCTCGCAGTCGTCCATTTCGGGGCAAGCCGCCTGTGCGAAGGCCGAGAGCGCCTCGAGGTCGGGCTCGAGCGACGCTTTGACGAGGGGCTCGATGGACGGCGAGGGGTCGAGCATCGACCGCAGGATGAGGCGGGTGCGCCAGCTCGGCTCCTCGACGGCACAGAAGTCCTGGAAGGCGCGCCGGATAAACGCAGCCAGCGCGTCGGCCATGGCCTGGCGCGTGCCGAAGGCCTCGAGGTACCCGAGCGCCTCGGCGATGCGCCCGCAGGCTCCGTGGTCGATAGCATAGAGCAGGGTCGCGGTGTAGAGGTCCTGTTTGCCACCGAAGTGGTAGTTGATCGCCGCGATGTTCGCCCCCGCCTTCTCCACGATGGTGCGGGTGCTCGTGCCCTCGATGCCGTGCTCGGCGAAGAGCTCGCCGGCGGCGAGGATGAGGGCAAGCTTCGTTCCCTGCGGTTCGCGTTCGTGCTCCATCGCAAGCTCCTCAGTGCGCACGATCCGTCGGTGTCGTTTCTGCTTCTAGCATAAAGCAAACGATTGATTATGTCAATCGTTTGTTTTATTTTTCTCCGCGCCGGATGGCCGCTTGGGTTGCAAGCTGTGTTCTCACAACTACTTAGTTCCTGTTGCGGAAAGCCGAGGGGCACAGATGCCCCGCCCGGATCTATGGCCCAGGGGCGTGTACGCACCTGTGGGCGGGGCGTCTCTGCCCCGCGAGTGGTCGGCGTACACCTTACGCAACAGGAACTGCCTACACGCTGAGTCCTGAAGCGTGCCTGGAGCGACGGGGGCCTCCCTGCTCTGCTTCCTCTTGCCCGCGCCCTCGGGCGCACGCGGGGCCGTCGCACCACTTGCACGGTAGATGGCGGAGCGGTAGAGTAGCCTGCCACACGAGGAACCCACTGCATGCGAGCTGGAGGAAGCCGACCGATGCGCCTCAACGACTCCCCGCGTGTCCACGATGCCTGGACAGACGAGCGCGGCGTCCGTCACATCCGCTACTGGAACCATCGCATCCAGGGCAACCCCGGCTTCGAGATCCACCCCGAGCCCGGCGACGGCCTCCGCACACTCGACCGCGGGAAGGTGGCTCCCGGCTACGTGCTCTACTCGCCCGACCACTCGAAGAAGTTCCTGCTCATCGACCTCGAGGGCACCATCGTCCACGAGTGGCCCGCCTGGACGAGCCACTTCGGCTCCATGCTCCCCAACGGCCACCTGCTGCTCGACACCGAGTTTTCGCCCGACCGCGAGGTGGGCGTGCTCGAGCTGGACTGGGAGGGGGACGAGGTGTGGTTCTGCCCGTGCGCGGTGCACCACGACTTCCAGCGCCTGCCCTCGGGCAACACGATGCTGCTGTGCCAGCGCGAGGTCGAGCGGCCGGCCGTGGGGGCAGGCACGCTGCTCAGCTCGTACCTCGTCGAGGTGACCCCCGACCGCGAGGTGGTGTGGGAGTGGTGCAGCGAGGACCACATCGAGGAGCTCACCCGCCTGGTGGGCATCGAGTTCCCCGTGGGCAACCCGGACTGGACCCACTCGAACACCGTGCAGGTGCTTCCCGAGACCCCTGCGGCGGCCGACCCACGCTTCAAGCCCGGCAACGTGATGGTGAGCCACCGCAACCTCGACACCGCGCTCGTCGTCGAGCGGGAGACGGGCGAGATCGTGTGGGCCTGGGGGCCGGGCACCCTCGACCGCCAGCACGCCACCATCCTGCTGGACAACGGGCACATGCTCTGCTTCGACAACGGCACGCGCCGCAAGTGGTCGGCCATCTGGGAGGTCGAGCCGATCACGGGCGAGATCGTGTGGAGCTTCAAGGGCGACCCGCCCAAGAGCTTCTTCGCCAGCGCCCTCTCGAACGCGCAGCGGCTGGCGAACGGCAACACCTTCATCTGCTCCGGCTCGCGCCCCGACCACGGCCGCCTCCTCGAAGTCACGCCCGAGGGCGAGATCGCCTGGGACTTCCAGAACCCCTACTCCGAGTACGCCGAGGGCGGGCAGACCCGCGTCTACCGCGCCTACAAGTACCCGCCCGAGATGGTGGAACCGTTTCTGAACCGGGGATAGAGCGGTGTCGCGACGGACTCTCCTGCGATGGGCCGGCTGGCTGGGGGTGCTGGTGCTGTGGGGCGGCGTCTCGTGGGCGGGGCAGCCTCCCACTGGAGAGGGGCTGGTGGGCTTCTGGGCCTTCGACGGCTCGATCGCAGACGGGGCGGGCGAGGCGGATGATCTCAAGGCGCAGGGCGGTCGGGGCACCCTCCGGTTCGTCGGCGCCTCGCAGGTGCCTGGGACGGTGGGCAAGGCCTTGGCGCTGGGCGTGCGAGCAGGCGATGTGGGCTACCTCGCCGCGCCGCTCTCGGCCGACGTGAAGCTGGGGCTTCCCTACACCATCGAGGCATGGGTTCATCCGACCCAGCTCAGCGCCTGGAGCCGCCTTGTGCTCAACTGGGGAACCGCGCCCCACTATGCCTACCATCTGGCCATCCACAACGGCGCGGCGAGTCTCTACCACGGCCAGGCGAACGGGACGTATGTGTGTGCCGAGGGGGGACGCGTGGGCGCCGGCCGCTGGCACCACATCGCGGGAGTGGCTCGGCGCAACGCTGCGGAGCCGGCCAGGAGCACGCTCGAGGTCTACCTGGACGGCCGCCGCGTGGCGGCCGCGCCCTTCGACGGCACCCTGCGCACGCCTGACCGCGAGGGCCTGGGCATCGGCGACTCCGCGGGCGCACCGTCGCCGGCATCCCGCTTCCGCGGCTACCTGGACGAGCTTGCCATCTGGCGCCGGGCTCTTGACCCCGACGAGATCCGCGCCCGGTATGCACAGCGCGCCGCCGTCCTGCGCGACCTCGAGCGGACCCGCCTCTCCCGCTCCCTCGCGGTGCGCGCGACCGCCGTCGCGAAGCTCCGCCGCCTCGGCGTCGACCGCATCGTCGTCGCCGAGCGCGCCCCAGGCCGCGACCCGCAGGGCCACTACTACGCCAACTTCGGCCACTCGTGCGCCGACCCCGACTACTGGCTCCACGGCCGCGACGGCGGCGGGCTGTTCGTCCTTGACCTCCGCGCCGGCGACTACAGGGCACTCGTCGCCGACCCCGCGGGAGCCGTTCGCGACCCGCAGGTCCATCGCGACGGCACGCGGATCCTCTTCTCGTTCCGCAAGGGCGGCACCCACCACTACAACCTCTACGAGATCCGCACCGATGGCACGGGACTGCGCCAGATCACCCGCGGGCCGTGGGACGACATCGAGCCCGCCTACCTGCCGGATGGCGGCATCGTGTTCTGCTCCACCCGCTGCAACCGCTTCATCGGATGCTGGCTCGCGCAGGCAGCCACGCTGCACCGTTGCGGCCCGTCGGGCCAGAATATCCGGATGCTCTCCTCGGGCGCCTTCACGGAGAACACCCCCGCCGTCCTGCCCGATGGCCGCGTGCTCTACACCCGCTGGGAGTATGTGAACCGCGACCCCGTGAGCTTTCATCACCTCTGGACGATGAGCCCCGACGGCACGGGGCAGATGACCTACTTCGGCAACGCTCGGCCGGGCGGGGTGTTCATCGACGCCCAGCCCATTCCCGGCACCCAGGACGTGGTGCTCATCCACTCGCCCGGCCACGGCAGGAACGAACACGTGGGGCGTGTGGCCATCGTCTCCAGCCAGCTCGGCCCGAACGCCCCGCCGGCCATGCGGACGGTCTCGCGGTCCGGCGGCTTCCGCGACCCCTACCCGCTGGCTGCCGATGCGTTCCTCGTGGCGCGGGGAAACCAGGTGCTCCTGATGGACGCCCGGGGCGGGAGGGAGGTCGTGCACGAGGCGGCGGGCATGGTCCATGAGCCGCGGCCCATCCTCCCGCGACCCCGCCCACACATCGTCGCGCCTCGGGTGGACCTGGCCCAGGCCACGGGAACGCTGTTGCTCACCGACGTCACCCGGGGCCGCCATATGGCCGGGGTGGAGCGGGGGCAGATCCGCAAGCTGCTCGTTCTGGAGGAGCTGCCGAAGCCGGCGAACTTCCACGGCGGCGGTTCCCAGCCCATCGGCCACGGGGTCACCTCCACCCTCAAGCGGATCCTCGGCACCGTGCCCGTGGAGCCCGACGGCTCGGCCTGCTTCACGGTCCCGGCCCTGCGGAGCGTCTATTTCGCCGCCCTCGACGGCCACGGCCGCTCGGTGAAGCAGATGCGCAGCTTCGTCACGCTCCAGCCCGGTGAGACGACGGGCTGCGTGGGCTGCCACGAGCCGCGCACCGAGACGACGAGCCGCCAGGGTACGGCCGGCCTCCTGGCGCTCCGGCGGCCCCCCAGCCGCATCGAGCCCATCCGCGATGTCCCCGCGATCCTCGACTTCCCCCGCGACGTGCAGCCCATCCTCGACCGCCACTGCCTCCGCTGCCACAACCACCGCGAACGCAAGGGCGGCGTGACCCTCCACGGCGACCGTGGCCCCGTCTACTCCCTGAGCTACTACACGTTGCTCCTCCACTGGCAGGTCCAGGACACCGCGGGCCACCCCGGCCACGGCAGCGGCCGCCAGCCGGGCGGCGACCGGCCCTACGGCGCCTACAGCGGCGCCGCCCCGCTGATGAAGAAGATCGACGGCAGCCACAACCACGTCCAGCTCTCGCCCCGCGAGAAGAGGATCGTGCGGCTCTGGATCGACACGTCGGCCCAGTACGCCGGCACCTACGCGGCCTATGGCACGGGCCAGGTGGGCGGGTGCTGGGGCGCCAACCGGCCCGTCCGCGTCATGGCCGATGCCTGGCCGTCCACGCCCCCAGCGAGCGACGCGGTGGAGCGACGCTGTGGAGCATGCCACGCCAGGAAGCTGCTCCCACGGCACGTGACCGCACAGATCGCCCTGGACCACGGCGACATGCTGTCGTGGACGCGGCCGCTGAGCCGCTTCTCACGGCATCGCGTGTTCAACCTCAGCCGCCCCGAGAAGTCGCTCATGTTGCTTGCGCCCCTGTCGCGCGCGGCAGGCGGATACGCTGAGGGCGAACCCCAGCCGCGCCAGATCCGCGAGGACAGGCGCCGCCCCCCGAAGCCCATCGTTCATCCCGCGATCTTCGCGGCCACGAGCGATGCGGACTACCAGAAGATCCTCGCCCACATCGTGGCGGCCAGGCAGAAGCTCGACGAGATCAAGCGCTTCGACATGCCCGGCTTCCGCCCCAGCAAGCACTACATCCGCGAGTTGCGGCGCTACGGCGTCCTCCCCGCCAATCTCGCACACGACGCGCCCATCGATCCCTACGAGGCCGACGAGGCCTACTGGCAGTCGCTATGGCACAGGCCCGCGCCGAGCGCCGCCGCGCCGCGGGCCGGCCTGCATCCCATGACCCCACCAGCACCCGCAGGGCGCCAGTAACCCTTGGAGAACCTCACACGCAAAGGAGACCCGCCATGCTGCGTCCGAGCACCAAAGGCCCGCTCAAGCGCCACCCCGCCAACCCCATCCTCACACCCGAGGACATGCCGTTCTACTGCTACTCCGTGTTCAACTCGGGGGCCGTGCTCTTCGAGGGCAAGGCCCTCCTGCTGCTGCGCGTGGAGAGCTGCGAGCGGAAGACCGACTTCTACGTGGCCACGAGCGGCGACGGCGTGCACTTCGACGTGAGCCCCGAGCCCATCGACTACCCCCTCACCGAGACCGAGCAGCGC
>Ga0272442_10002649_pt1 | contig 25695 bp, 23 predicted proteins | sample SSMForm2O_FD_200262 | JGI IMG/M metagenome (GOLD analysis project Ga0272442, IMG submission 200262) | Marine sediment archaeal communities from Little Sippewissett salt marsh, Falmouth, MA, United States - SSM-Form-2O | ecosystem: Environmental > Aquatic > Marine > Wetlands > Sediment ... | reverse complement strand
CCTAATTCATAGTGTTCAGCTTTTCGTATGCTGAGGATAAATGGATCGTTTGTTGTATCGTTATCATTGAGACGATCGTATAATGATTCTGCTGTTATGGCTACAGGTTTACCTTGATTCAAGGAATCATGTATTTTTACGCGAAAATCTTCATCCCAAATGCCGGTAGAAAACGAATAGTCATGACTGTCTGTTGTTTTATTGTAACATTTACCAGCGGTGACATTGGCATCTGTAGTCCATGAGCACATACCAAACTTGAGAGCAGTAGCATTATACCCATTGAGATTAAGCAACGCTGTTGCTTGGCTAGCGGTATGTCCTGTGTAGCAAACGACTACTATCTGTTGATTTTTATCTGCTGGAAGTTTTTGAAGATTTTCTTGTGTAAATAAACTTGTAATGCCTATATTCACAGTTCCAGGAATATGTCCTAATTCATAATGCTCGGCTTTTCGCACACTCAAGATGAAAGGATCGTTAGATGAATCTCCATCATATAGGTTATCATACAGATCTTCAGATGTCATAGTAGCTGGCTTACCCTGATTAAGAGATAAATACGTAGCTTCACTTAGAGCATCTGAAGCATAGATAGATGAGTCACTTATATCGCTGCTTGTATCTTGTGGGGGTTCTGTATCCCCTCCACATCCAAGTGGTTTTGGAGTTACTGTTTTCGCAGGAACAGTATGTACAGCGGCTCTTGGAGCAAACATATTTATAGTTGCTACAATCCCAATGCTTCCGGGATCAGTACCACTGGAAACAGGATAGTCATGAGCAGCAGTTGTTTCATCATAGCACGTATTAACAGTAACTTTACTGTTATTGGTCCAAGAGCACATACCTGAAGTAAGGCAAACAGCATCATAACCATTGACATTAAGTAAAGCTGTTGCTTGGCTAGCGGTATGTCCTGTGTAACAATATACCACAATCTGTCGATCTGTAGGTAGCTTTGCTAGATTCTTTTCAGTAAACAATGTACTCAAAGGAATGTTTACTGCTCCAGGAATATGACCTAAAGCATAATGTTCAGTTTTTCGTATGCTGAGGATAAACGGATCATTGGTTGTATCGTTATCATTGATTAATTCATGTAAGGTTTCTGCTTTCATGTTTGTTGCTATCCCCCCAGTTGTATATTCCCTTGTTGCACTGAGAGTTTCAGATACCGTTTCATCTTCCTCCATACTTTTAATGACAGAGAAAAATGCCATAGAAAATATTAAGGCTAGAACACAAACCACTGCTAAAATTTTATCTATCATATTTGTCATTTATCATCTCCTCCTCACATAGCAGATAATTTTCCTGTTCGTTCATTCCATTTGGCAAATAAAAACCAAATCAAAAGTATCAACAACATAATTACAACCGCACCAAGATAGGTGAAATAGTCTGGAAGGAAGATTTGTTGTTTCATACTTGCAGGTAACATATTCATGAAGGCAGGTTTTATATATTCTGCAGTTAACGGTGCGGCGATGATTATTCCAATAAGTGCAAGCCAAAGTTTAACATGTCCTTCACCAGCTCGCCATGTTGATCCTACTGTACACCCTCCAGCTATGGTCATACCGAAACCAAATATTAGTCCACCTATAATAGCAGGCATCCAAAAATTCGATACCACCATTGTCATTTCGCCACCAATGCCCATGATCTTGATAACTGTGAAGCCTAACAACCCCACTAGAAGACCTGCTATTATGGCTACTGCAGGTTCTGCATCACCAGTCATAAAAGGTTCACGTAAGGAACGTACTATACACCAACGGGATCGTTGTAGAATAACACCAATAAACAATCCAATTAAACCAAAACCAATCAGGACTTGACCAGTAAGACTTAATGCAATAACTGCACCTATGATAACGACAACAATTCCCGCTAACGGTTGTAATGAAGTGCCCTTAGTTTTTGCCTGAAGGAACGTCCCAGATTTTCCCGTACTCATTTTTGGGTGGTTTTCCATTTCCCAAAGTAGATATTTTACAGCGAAAAAAACACCGATTACTAATCCCACTACAAATATTAACGCACCTCCGGATAAGGCAGCCCAACCACTAAAAAAACCACCAATGGTACATCCCATAGCCAATATACAACCTATACCCATTAAGATACCGCCAAATAGTCCTTTAAATAGTTCTCCACCAGGGGCTACACGAATGGCAAACTCCTTGCCCAAAAGCGCACTTCCAAGTGCACCGATCAGCATTGTAATAGAAAGCAATGCATATTTATATTCAAACAGTGCCGTAACGCCTGCAGGTGCCGATTTTTCTAAAGACAGACCTATTCCACTGAACAAATTCTGCCCCCAGTTTAAGAGCCCACCACTTGAGCCCCATGGTGATGAAATCATAAAAAGACAAATGCTCAAAATTGCTAGGAGAATACTTCCAATCCACATCGCCCAAGAGTGCTCGAACAATGTGTCGTAGAGCTCCCTAAATATGCCTTTTTCTCCTTTTTGATTTTCCTCTGACATTATTAACCCTCCCCACCTTCTATCTTTTTAACAATACCTATTTATTGCATTTAATATAGTATTTATAAACTCCGTCCTCTTCACCTGCTTCCAACAACTCATTCCCCGTTTTCTTGCACCAAGCAGGCACATCAGGTTTAGAGCCAGGGTCTGTAGCTAGTAGTTCTAAAACTTTTCCTTTTTCCATCTGCTTCATTGTTTTTGCCAATTTCATTATTGGCATAGGGCAGGAAAGCCCTTTACAATCCAACGTTTGATCCGTCTGTACCATATTTCTTCCTCCAATATTTTTCGAATTTCTTTTCTACCTCTCCCATAATTAAAGACTAGAAACCAGGGAATCGGTAGTTCCAATTTAATATATAAGATTTTTTGTCTATTTCTCCTGTCGAATCTGTAATAATACTATATATAATCCTTTTGGTTTTTCTGTTCATTTAAGATAAAAAGGAGATCAGTATTGTTTCAATTTGAAATATTTATATATGCATATTGCATAGCAAATATAATGAAACAGCCTGACAAAATAGATAAAAAAATAATCACAATGATCAATGATGACTGGGAGCAAGGAACCACAAAGATCGGAAGAGAACTGGGATTGTCTCACACTGCAATAAGATCAAGACTTAAACGACTTAAGAGAGATTTGATTAAAGTAAATTGTAATGTTAACATTGAAAAATTAGGTTTTAGGCTATTTCTCCTTTGTCTAGACGCACGAGTCAAAAACGAAGTTGTTAATCACATAAAATGCTGTCCAAAGATAATCAGTTATTTTAATACCTATGGAGAATATAATTTTATAATGTTAGCTGCTGCAGAAAATACTGAGACGATGGAATCCATGATTGAACATTGCCTTTCATTTAATTGCACTGATATTACCAAATATACTGTAATACCCATAATTAACACTTCTTCTAAATACCAACAAATAAAGTTTTTATCAGGGACAGAAAAAAGTATGATGAAATGCGATTTTAAGACAGATTGCCCAGACTGTGAATCGTTCAAAAGAGACATGTGCGTTGGGTGTCCTTCATACGAAGGATATAAAGGTATATTGTAGATTCAATCTTTACCCATGCATGGTCTTTATGATAATGTAACTCATCGGGCAAATCATCTTCTACAACCTTTACCATATTAATACCTCCTGTAGCATTATGAACAACTAATTTATTAAACTCATGTATTTAACTGCAAGTCTCGTTTTATTTTTCAAATTCTATATGCTCTTTTTCAATGGATGATATCCCGGTGTCCACATCTTAGCTTTAATGTCTTCGAGAGTGAACTTAGTAGTATTTTGTTCTTGTGCAATTTGATGGTTTGTCACAAAGGCAATGCGTGCACTGATCTCTCGTATTTGTGTAAACGTTGGGTAAACTACCCCTTTGGAAATGAGATCGTCTGATGAAAAATCTGATAAAAAGTAGTCATTGTTCAACATAAGTGTTTGACATATGTTGACATTATGAGTTTTAGAGGAAGCAATTCATTTTACTGAATGCTTTTATTGCAAAAGTATATAGAGGGTTTTGAAAAACCCTTTATAAAAACCTCTTTATGTCCGTCAAATTGCATGCCTGCACCACCAGTCAGTATGTCTCTTCGGATGTTCCAAAAGACATTCTACCGAGAGCTCCTCAAGGATCCCTCTGCAGAAGTAAGAATAGATGGTGACAGAGTAATTGTTGGATTCGATTACTTCGATGAGCAGTATCTCCTTATACCGCTTTTTAAGGATATGAGTGAAAAGCTTGAAAAGAGGGGTATCAGCCCTTACATCCCTTGGCTTGGAAATCGGAAACTTGATATTCAATTTATGGATAGTGTGTGATGAATTATTTCATCAAAATCACTGATTGCAGGATGCCTAACCTGGTCCAATAAATTTAAAATGTCTTTTTCTGAAATATTTTTAGCCATTTACCTGCTCCTCCACTTTTGGAGTGGGATATTTAATCACGTTAGTAGGATCAAAGGTTGAGAGGAAAAAATTTTTTGTCAATTCAATGGAATCTTTAGGGCATATGTCCTCACAGAGTCCACAAAAACAACATTTTCCAAGATCTATCTTAGGATATGTTTTTGGATACCTATCCTTAATGTCCTCTGGTGCTTCTATCATCTCAATTGCCCTGTTAGGACATATCTTTGCACAAAGTCCACAGCTTATGCATTTATCCATATCATACGCATGTTCTCCTCTGTATCCCTCAGGAATAAGTATTGATTCATGAGGAAATCTAACAGTCATAGGCTTTGAAAACAAATTTTTAAACAATTTTGGTATTATCCTCAGTTTCATTATATCACCTATCCATGTCAGCAGGACATATATTCAAACTCCAGTAAATAGCTGGTACATCTGCAATCTGTGCCCCTTTTAATAAATATTCAAGAACTGGAATCATATGTAAAAAGTCAGGCCCCCTAATTTTACATCTATACGGCTTGCTTCCTCCATCGCCTACCATATATACAGCTGCTTCTCCTCTTGCCACTTCATTACGCACATATACTTCACCCTTAGGTATTTTAACAGATAGTTTAGGCTTTTTCCAGGAGGGATCTATTACTTCTCCTTCTGGCAGCTCCTTTAAAGCTTGTTTTATGATTTTTATCGATTGCTTCATCTCTTCTATCCCAATCCAGTACCTTGCATATGCATCCCCTTCCTTTCTTACTGGTACCTCAAAATCTAATCTATCATATATCTCATAGGGCTCATCTTTTCTCACATCAGTTTTCATCCCTGAGCCCCTTAACACGGGTCCTGTTGCACCTAGTCTTATTGCATCTTTCACTTTTAAAATCCCAACACCTTTTGCCCTAGCACCCAAGGCAGGATTCTCTAATTCTTCAAGTTTAATCATCTCACCCATTTTATCTAAAACTTTCAATATCTTGTCTCTAGCGCCATTTGGAAAATCCCTTCTTACACCACCGGGACATATATATCCTGCAGGGTATACTCTTCCACCTGTTATCAATTCAAATAAGTCCAGTATATAATCTCTATATCCAAAAGCCATTTTGAATCCTGTATCAAAACCAGTACCTAATGAAAATACACCATACCAAATAATATGAGATTGAATCCTGGAAAGCTCTGCCATTATCACTCGTATATATTTTGCCCGCTCTGGTACATCGATGTCCATTAATTCATCTACTGCTTCGGCATGGACTAAATTCCAGTTTAGCGGTTCAAGTACACAAAGCCTATCTGATAGGACAGCATTTTGTATTGGTGTTCTGTATTCCATTAGCTTCTCAAAACCTCTGTGTAAATACCCTGGATCAGCCCTAGCAGATACCACTATTTCTCCAGCTACCTTCAATTTGACACCAAAGTTACCAGAGCCTGGATGCGCAGGACCAAAATATAAATCGTAATCTGTACCTTTAGGGGCAGGTTCCATCTCATCAATCATAGTAAACTGCCTCCCGCTCATTTTCCTTATTATAGAATTTTTCTCTCACGTGCTCTCTCCAATTAAAATCCTTTCTAAATGGATGCACATCTTCCTGATCCTCTAAGAAAAGTGGAGATAGATCTGGATTGCCCTTAAACTTCACACCGAATAGTTCGTGTAACTCTCGCTCATGTATCTGGGCGTTCTCTTCCCAGACCGGTACCACGGAGTCGATAGATGGGTTCTTCCTATCGATTTTTGTTTTCACAGTGACGAGTATATTATCGTCGTACGACCACAAGTGGTAGGTAAGTTCGTACTTCCCGTCTTTTAACCAATCAGTAGCAGATATCGCTGACAGATGCGTAAAGCCACCATCTTTTAGCCATTTACACACCTCCATTAATTTACTTCCATCTGTCGATATCCATATCCTCTGTTCCCTCTGGACTCTTCCATCAACTTTAAATTTGGATTTTATTTCGTCAAGTAGCCCAGTTTCTTTTGTATCCATTTTACTTCAGCTCCTTTACGTGTCCGAAGATTTTTTCACAGGCTTCAAATACCGCTTCTGGTCTTGGCGGGCATCCAGGAACATACATAGTAACGGGTAAATAATCCTCAAGCCGTTTGATCGTATTGTATGAATCCCAATACATACCACCAGTCATAGTGCATGAGCCTAAAGCAATTACCACCTTTGGTTCAGCCATTTGTTCATATATTATTTTTGCTCTTTTTATTGATTTGAGAGTTTGGTACCCGGCAATAAATAACACGTCTGCATGTCGGGGTGTTCCAACAATAATCATTCCAAATCTTTCCATGTCCCATCTAGAGCCCACTAGTGGTACCAACTCGCAGAAGCCGCAAGAGTTAAACCAGCTGAAAATCCATATAGCTTTTATAAGCTTCCTCATCGTTTTTGCTTTTTTTGACCTTTTAACCATTTTTATCAACCATCCGATTCTATTAAAGCCATATCTATGCCGACGCTTATATCAGTAATAAAATTTCCCACATATGACTGTTTCCATATATAACAGTAATTCTCTATGAACACCAGTCCAACACAATCTGGTTTGATACTTATATTTAACAGGTTCGCCTTTCCTAATTATTAAATTTTAAAGATGAGAGTAGTATTTTTATTGTTCCATTGCTGCATCAACCATTGACGAGATTTGCGATCCTTTGAAACCTTTTTGCCCGATAGCACCAGATGGACATGCACCAGCACAAGCACCACACCCCTTGCACACTCCTTCAAGAACACGTGATACCTTTTTTTCTTCACCATTCACTATTTCAGTTATTAGTTCTATAGCACCATATGGACAAGTATTAACACATATTCCACATCCGCTACAAAGATCCTCATTTACCTTTGCAACAGTTGCCTCTGCTACATATTTGTCTTTTGATATAATTGTCAACGCTCTTGCAGCTGCACCGTTAGCTTGAGCAATACTCTCGCTAATGGATTTTGGCGAGTGAGCCATACCTGCAAGGAATATGCCCTCTGTTGCAAAATCAACAGGCCGTAGTTTCACATGTGCCTCAAGGAAAAAACCATCTTCATTAAGTGGCACTTTTAATTGCATAGCAATATCTACACTATCCTCACGCGGGATAATCGCTGGGCTTAAAACTAAAAAATCAGTATGAACTAAAAACGTTTCATTCAATATATAATCACGAACAATTACTTCAATGTCTTTTTTACCTTTTTTAACCTTTGGTTTTTCATCAACATTATATCTGATAAAGATTACTCCTTTCTCTCTTGCTTTTTCATAATACGTTTCTGCAAAACCATAGGTTCTCATATCACGATACAAAATATAGATCTCTACATCAGGGTTTTCTTCTTTTAATTTTAATGCATTTTTAATTGCATCAGTACAACATATGCGACTACAATAGGGATGTTCATCATCACGAGATCCTACGCATTGAATCATCACAACTGTTTTTTTATCAAAATCTTTACCACTAGCAATTTGTTTTTCCAGGTCTAATTGTGTAATTACTCTCTTATCCTTGCCATACAAATATTCTTTAGGTTTTGATTCCTCAGCACCCGTTGTTACAATTACTATTCCATGTTCAATTTCAAGAGATGCATTACTGCTTTTAATTGTTGTTTTATAATTTCCTACGTAACCTTCAATGTTTTCAACATGCGCTCTTTTGCATACTTTGATACGTGGATGCTTCTCTATTTTATTTACAAGGGCTTTAAGATATTTTTGAACATCATCATTTTCAACAGTCCAGTAAATACTGCGTGCATTACCACCTAATTCATTTTGTTTTTCAACGAGAAATACATCATAACCCTGATCAGCAATTGCAAGTGCTGAGGTCATCCCTGCAACACCGCCACCAATTATCAATGCTTTTTGAATTACATCTAATGTTATTTGTGGTAACGGCTCAATAAGCCTTGCTTTTGAAACTGCCATTCGAACAAGAACCCTGGCTTTTTTTGTAGCTGCCTCTGGTTCCTTCATATGCACCCAGGAACATTGATCACGGATATTTGCCATTTCAAAAAGATGAGGATTAAGTCCTGCCTCACGAATTGTCGCTTGAAACAATGGTTCATGAGTTCTTGGTGTACAGGATGCAACAATAACCCGATTTAGTTTATGTTCTTTTATTTTTTCAACTATTTTTTTCTGAGTATCCTGAGAACAAGTATACAAGTTATCCTCAGCATAAGCAACACCATCAAGTGTTCTTGCATATTCAACAACAGATGGAACATCAACATATGCACCAATATTGATACCACAATGACAAATAAAAACTCCAATTCTTGGATTCTCATTGACTACATTTAGCTCAGTTGGATATTTTTTCTCTTCAACAAGACTATTACGCTCTGATGCAATAAGACCAGCTGCTTTTGCTGCTGCACCAGATGCCTCCATCACAGTCTCAGGTATATCCTTCGGACCTGAAAATGCACCACATGCATATACCCCAGGACGTGACGTATCAACTGGTGAAAAACTAGAAGTCTTGCAGAAACCAAAACTATCAATGTCTATATCTAATTTCTTTGCAAGTTCTTTGGCTCCTTCTTTTGGCATAAATCCAACTGAAAGTACTGCCATGTCAAATTCTTCTTCTTTAAGGTCACCTTCTTCTGTTTCATATTTGATAAACAAGTTTTTTGTTTTAGAATCTTCATTAATTTCTGATATCCTACAGCGTATAAACCTTACACCATACTCATCCTTTGCTCTGTTATAATAAGCCTCAAATCCTTTACCAAAAGTTCGCATATCCATATAGAAAATAGTAGGCTTAATTGTCGATATATGTTCTTTTGCAATAACTGCCTCTTTTATGCCATAGGTGCAACATACTGATGAACAATAATTATTGCCACATTCTCTATCACGAGAACCAACACAGTTTATCCATGCAACTTTAGTAGGTATATTTCCATCTGATGCTCGTAGAACATGACCTTTATACGGACCTGAAGCAGATAGTATTCGCTCGAATTCTATACTTGTAACAACATTATGAAATCTACCATGACCATACTCACTTTTAATATCTGAATCAAACTCATCAAATCCAGGACAAAGAATAATTGATCCGACATCCAAATTTATAATTTCATCTTTATCATCATATTTTATAGCATCTGCAAGACAAAGGTTTTCACATAGCCCACAACCTATACATTTTTCTCGGTCAATAGTGTAGGCAAGAGGTACTGCCTGAGGATACTGTACATATATAGATTTTCTATCAGAAAGACCCTCGTTAAAACCACTAATGGCATCAATTGGGCATTCCTGAGCACAAACCCCGCAACCAGTACATTTTTCAACGTCTACATATCTTGCTTTTTTCCTAATTTTAACTTTGAAGTTACCTGCCTTACCGGAAACATTTTCTAGCTCTGAATAAGTAACAAGTTCGATGTTTGGATGACGGCCTACATCAACAAGTTTTGGCGCCATGATACACATTGAACAATCATTTGTAGGAAACGTTTTATCAAGCTGTGCCATTGTTCCACCTATGGCAGGAGATGAATCAAGCAGATATACTTTAAAACCAGAATTAGCCAGATCAAGTGAAGACTGCATCCCTGCAACACCTCCGCCGACCACCAGTGCTGCTCCAACTTTTTTACTGTCTTGTTTCATTGCTCCTCCTTCGATTGTACAGTCATGATATACCTTGGTGAATTCCCTTCGAAATCTACAAGTGCTACAAGACCCGTATTTTCCATGTTTGTCAAATACCTGGACACATCAGATTTTGGGATGCTTAATTCATCAGCAATTTTGCTAACAGTCTGTGGTTCTTCTTTTATTAACGAAAAAATCCTATGTTTATCATATTCAGTAGCTATGTTCCTCAAAATTAAATCCTTAAGCTCATCTTCTTCTATCTTTTCATTGTAAACATTACCGAATTCCAAAAGTTTTCGTTCTTTACCAACCAGCCACCTAATTCTAACAGATTCAACAATACTCTCGCCAAAAGATATTTTCTGTTCATAGTCCTTATTTTGCTTTATAGGGCCTATCTTTCTTATCCTTTCAGTAAAATCAGATATAACCTCACTAAATCTTTTGCCCTCTGCAGCAGAAACCCAGTCAAGATAAAGACGCTCAGGCTCAATACCTATTTTTTCAAGAACCTGTTTTGTCATGTTCATCTTGTTTTCTGCTTCATAATTACCAGTTTGATAATGACAATCACCAGGATGACAGCCAAGAACTGCCACGCCATCAATCCCTTGCTCAAATGCTTTAAGAACAAGAAGAGGATCAACCCTTCCCGAACACATGACTCTAATTACCCTCATATTTGGAGGATACTGATATCTGGAAACCCCGGCGAGATCAGCTCCTGCATAGGCACACCAATTGCATAGAAAACCCAACAATTTAGGTTCAAATTTTGCCATTATGCTGTTCCCCCATATGCATCTATCTGAGCAACGATCTCTTTGTTTCTGAAATGTTTCATAGTAATTGCTTGTTGTGGGCAGCTTGCACCGCAGATTCCACAACCCTTACATGAAGCAGAGATAGTCTCAGCCTTTTTTCCACCCTCTTTCAATTTTAGCTCAATTGCATTGGATGGGCAAAGAGAGACACATAACCCACAGCCTATGCATTTTGTCTCATCCACACTTGAGACTATTGGTTCAATATTAACTTGTTCTTTTGATAATAATGTGCATGCTCTTGCTGCTGCAGCATAAGCCTGTGATATGGATTCATCAATTGATTTAGGTGAATGTGCCATACCAGCTAGAAATATTCCATCGGTTGCAAAATCAACTGGACGCAGTTTTGCATGTGCCTCAAGGAAAAAACCATCTTCATTAAGTGGCACTTTTAATAGCTTTGCAAGTTCCTCGTTTCCATCCCTTGGAATAATTGCAGGACTAAGAACAAGGATATCTGGATTTATCGATAGTGTTTCATCTAGGATACGATCTTGAATTTCAACTTCTATGCCATCCTTATTTTTCTTTACTTTGGGTTTTTCATCCGTGTCATATCTGATGAAGATTATTCCTTCCTCTCTTGCTTTTTCATAAAATGTTTCTGCAAAACCATAGGTTCTCACATCTCTATATAAGATATAGATCACAGCTTCAGGGTTTTTTTCTTTTATTTTTAATGTGTTCTTAATAGCATCTACACAACATATACGGCTGCAATATGGGTGCTCATCATTACGAGAACCAACACATTGTATCACTACTATTGTTTTTTTATTGAAATTAGCACCTGTGGCAAGTTGTTTTTCTATTTCTAGCTGTGTCACTACTCTTTTATCCGTTCCATAGAGATATTCTTTTGGTTTTGATTCCTCAGCACCTGTAGCTACAATTACAATTCCATGCTCTATTTCAAGGGATGCTTTACCGCTCTTAATTGTAGTTTTATAGTTTCCAACAAATCCATCGATTTTTTCAATCTGAGCGTTTTTATATATTTTGATTTTTGGGTTTGTCTCCACTTTTTTAATTATTGATTTTAGATAATTCTGAATATTCTTACGTTTAAACGTGTAATAAATATTATTAAGATTGCCGCCCAACACCTTTTCTTTTTCGATAAGATGTACTTCATAGCCTTGTTCGGCAATTGTCAACGCCGAAATTATTCCAGCCAACCCACCTCCGATTACCAAACCTTTTTGGATGATATCTAAAGTAATGGTTGGCAATGGCTCTATTAGTCTTGCCTTAGCCACAGCCATTTTTGTCAGATCCTTGGCTTTTTCTGTAGCGGCCTTTGAATCTTTCATATGCACCCATGAACATTGGTCACGGATATTTGCCATTTCAAAAAGATGTGGATTTAATCCTGCCTCACGAATTGTTGCCTGAAATAATGGTTCATGAGTACGAGGTGTACAAGACGCAACAATCACTCTGTTAAGCTTGTGTTCTTTTATTTTTTCTACTATTTTCTTCTGGGTATCCTGAGAACAAGTATAGAGATTTTCTTCTGCATATGCAACATTATCCAGCGTTTTTGCATACTCAACAACACTTGGGACATCAACATACGCACCGATATTAATACCACAATGACATACGAACACTCCAATCCTTGGTTCTTCTCCAGTTGCATCGATTTCAGCAGGATATTTCTTCTCTTCAACTAGACTATTTCTCTCAGAAACAATGAGACTGCTTGCCTTTGCTGCAGCACCAGAAGCCTCTATAACAGTCTCAGGAATATCCTTTGGACCGGAAAAAGCACCACAGACATATATCCCGGGACGGTTAGTCTCTATTGGCGAAAGCTCGGGGGATTCACAGAACCCAAATTCGTTCAAACTGACGCCTATTTTTTCAGCAAGCCTTTTAGCTCCTTCTCTTGGTATAAACCCAACAGAGAGAACCACCATATCAAAGTCTTCTACCTTAAGATCGCCATCATCAGTCTCATATCTTATATCCAAGGTTTTTTTCTTAGGGTCCTCTCTAATATCAGATACTCGACATCTTATAAAGCGTACACCATGTTCATCTTTTGCTCGGTTATAATACTCTTCAAATCCTTTACCATATGTCCTCATATCCATATAGAAAATAGTAGGCTCAATGGATGACATATGCTCTTTTGCAATAACTGCCTCTTTTATACCATAGGTGCAACATACTGATGAACAATAATTATTGCCGCATTCTCTATCGCGTGATCCAACACAATTTATCCAAGCTATTTTTTTAGGTTCCCTGCCATCAGACAATCTCACAACATGACCTTGATACGGTCCAGAGGCAGACAACATCCTCTCAAATTCTAAAGAAGTCAAGACGTTTTTATACCTACCATACCCATACTGGCTTTTTAGTTCTGGATTAAAAGTATCGTATCCCTGGGCCAAAACAATGGATCCGACATTCAATTCCAGAATTTCTTCTTTCATATCATGCACGATGGCATCTGCTTTACAAGTTCTAACGCATTCAAGACATTCCACACAGCCACCACAGTTCAAACATCGTTGTGCCTCCTCAATAGCCTCTTCCTCAGAATATCCTAACTCAACCTCTTTGAAGTTGTTTTTTCTTTCCTCAAGTGGTAAGAGTCTCATAGGAACCATGCGTTTCTTTTTCACATCCTTAATCGATACTTCAACAACCGGTTGTTTTATCTTTCGGCCTTCTTTCAAATCTTTTCCATTAATGTACCTATCAATAGAAATAGCAGCTTCCTTTCCAGCTGCAACCGCTTCGATTACTGTGCCAGCACCCCAAACTGCATCACCAGCACAAAAGACACCTTTAATACTGGTTTCAAGTGATACGTGATCAACCTTAATTGTACTCCAAGGAGTATATTCTAACTTAGCTTTTCCGTTGACCGGAAACGACAGAGGATCAACCTTAATACTACTAAACGGAGTGTATTCTAAATCAGCATCCCGCGTCAAAAATCCTGTATCGACCTCCTGACCAATAGCTAATATCAGGGTATCAACATCCATTTTAAACTCAGAGCCTGCAATTGGTTTTATCTTTCTTCTACCCGTCTTATCACGTTCATCCAGCAATTCCATCTTTATGCATTCAATTGCTTTTATCCGGCCGTTTTTATCACCAATAACTTGAATCGGTGAAGTAAGATAAACTAGTTTTACTCCTTCCCGTTCTGTCTCATCAATTTCCCAATCAGGCTCTGCAGGCATCTCCTCACGAGTTCGCCTATACAAAATAGAAACTTCTTTGGCACCCAGTCTGAGAGCAGAACGTGCGGTGTCTAATGCGGCATTGCCGCCGCCAACAACCATCACTTTATTGCCTACTTTTGGAGCAATATCACGAAAACCAGTAAGTTTAATTGCTTTTGATGGGCATACAGTAACGCATTTTCCACATCCTTTACATAAGTACTTTAACACTCGAGGATACTTCTTTTTTGGATTATTTTTATCTGTTTTCAGCCGTATTGCCCCATATACACATGCTGGAGCACAAGCACCACAACCAACACAAAGATCATCATCAGCAGTAGCAATAGGTGTAGTGATAATCTGACCTAAATTGATATCTTTTAAAAAATCAATAGCCTGGTACACACCATCAAGTTCTTCCCCAGAAATATTCATCTTTTTACCTATCTGAGCGCCAACAGCTAAAAAGACTGCTTTGTACCCTCGATGGAACAAGTCATGGATGGACATATCTTTGCCAATTGTCACGTTAAGTCGTACTTTAACTCCAAGCGCAAGAATATCAGAGATTTCTCGCCTAAGAATCTCTTTAGGTAGACGGAACGTAGGGATACCAAACTTCATCATCCCACCAAGTACAGGTGCACTCTCAAGTATTGTCACATGGTACCCCTCCATTGCAAGATCATGCGCGGCAGTAAGTCCAGCAGGCCCGCCACCTACAATAGCAATACTTTCTGCACGTCCCTCAATAGGAGGGATTTGAAATGCGGGAATTTTAAGCTCTAAATCACCGACAAATCGCTTAATATACGCAATTCCTACTGGATCATCTAAGTCTTTACGAGTACATGCATTCTCACAGGGACGATGACAAATCCTGCCACATATCGACGGAAACGGTAAATGCTCTTTTATAACCTGTAATGCCTCATAGAATTTACCCCGGCTGACAAGAGCTACATAACCAGGGGCACCAACACCTGCAGGGCATGCATCCTTACATGGCTGCAGTCCACGTTTATCAATTGTGTACTTAAGAGGGACTGCTTGCGGATATGGTATATAAATAGCTTTTCTTACTCCAAGACCATCATCAAACTCACTGGGAACTTCCACAGGACATACATCAGCACATTCGCCACAGCCAGTACATTTCTCTGCATCTACATAACTTGCTTTCTTCCTCACTTTAACTTTGAAATTTCCTGCCTTGCCAGTAACCTCTTCCAGTTCCGAGTATGTAACTAGTTCAATATTTGGATGACGACCTACATCAACAAGCTTTGGAGACAATATACACATCGAGCAATCATTTGTAGGAAACGTCTTATCCAGCTGCGCCATCACACCGCCAATAGCAGGTTTTTCTTCCACCAGATAAACCTTAAAACCAGATTCAGCGAGATCTAACGAAGTCTGGATACCGCCAATGCCACCACCAACTACTAACACAGATCCAACTTTGCCGCTCTTAGAAGTGCCCTTGGTTGGTTTTTCAGTCATCCGTATGCCTCTATTCTAGCCCTAATCTTTGTAGCAATCCTGTCGCCTTTATTTTGTTTAATCTAAAACCTAATTGTTTGGTATCCAAACCCATTGCAAGACCCAAGAGTTGTGGATAAAAAAGTACAGGAAGATCGTTATATTGAACATTAAACTTTGACTCTATTTTCCTCCGATTATCCTCATACATTATCGAACAAAACGGACATTGAGTTATGAGGGCATCCACTTTTTTTACTGATACATTATCCAATTTATGTTTCGCCATTTCAAGTTTGATTGCTGTTATATTATCCAACTTATTTTTTGCCATTTCAAGTGCAATATCTTCCTGTACACCCAAAATAGCACCGCCACAACAATCAAGCTTATCTTTGTAATCTATAGATCTTGCACCAGTAGCCTCAACTAGTTTATCAAGAGATTTAGGATTTTCAGGATCATCAAAATCGTCATATAGTTCCTTTGGTCTTTCATAATGACATCCATAATGAACTGAAACTTTAAGAGAACTCAAATCTCTTTTTACCATCTCCTTTAACTTTTCCAAACCAACGTCTTCGTACAATATTCTTGAAAAATGCCTTATTTTAACACCTTTTTTGAATTCTTTGTCAATGCTGCCCAGTTTATCATTTACTTTTTCCCTTAACGCCTTATTCTCATTTAGTTCCTTATTTGCTTCAGTAAGAACCCCCGTACATGCATTGCATAATGTACATATAGTCAATTTTTTTTCTGCTGCAATGGCAAGATTTCTTGCAGCAAGTACAAGTGATGCCTCAACGCTACTTGACTTCACCGGAAAACCACAACATGAAAAATCTTCAATATCAACAAAGTCTATCCCAAGTTTTTTAGCAACTTCACGAGCAGACATCTCATAATTTTGACTTCTAACAGGAATAGTACATCCAAGAAACAGTGCATATTTCACTTTATCAACTCCTTCAAATCGCTATCTTTTAACAATTTTGCTACATCATGAAATGTTTTTTTAACAGGTGGCAATCCTAATTTGTTTCGTTTTTTATTGTCAAAGTCCTCAACTTCATATAACCTTCCAAATGTCCCAACGAGTCTTGCCTGTTCCTTAAATGCAGGATGAATATATCCCTCACGTACTGCAATATTCTTCAAAGCAGTCATAATATCTGTCAAGTGTACACCCTGAGGGCATCTATCGTAACAGGTATAACACATTGAACAAAGCCATATAAAATCGCTTTTTAGGACACGTTCCCGCATTCCGAGGAGCACCATACGAATAATTTTTCGCGGGTTATATTTATCATCAATTTCTCTTACAGGACATCCAACTGTGCATGTCCCACATGAAAAACAATGCTTGATATTTTCTCCACCTATTTCTTTAGAGACCTCAAATTTAAAATTTGGATCTAACTTTTTTGAATCTATCATGCCTTATTCGCCTCCATAATAGCTTTTGTAAAATCCTTGGCTTTCATACCTGGCGTCTGAACATCTGTTTCTTCATAGAACTCCTCTATTTTAGATGTAAGTTCGCTTTTTTCTCTTTCTGTATCTTTAAGTGAACATTCAAGATTTTGCAGCTCATTTTTCGGGTAAAGTGTAAAATCACCAGAAATCCCAATATCTCTAAGCTGTTTATTTTCTACTTCTTGAGCCGTACGAACAAGCCCGCCTTTAGCCTTATACATTCCATAGAGAATTTCGATGCCTTCTTTTATCTTTACACCTTTTGGAATCCGCGGAGTCTTTTTATAAAAAAATTCAGGCGAGTTAAACCATTTTGCAAGTTCCGTCATCTTGCGTATAATCTCATCATCTAAACTCACTGGTTTAAGTTTACCAAAGAGTTTTTCGTATCGTTCCACCAAAACTTTTTTGATCTCTTCGCGTGATGGAATTTTTCCAAGTTCCTTTTTCATGCTAGTTACATTTTCTTCCATTGTTTTAAAGATTTTATCACGAAACTTCTCATCAGGAACTTTTATAGCATGAGCCATTTTATCATAGTCGAAATCAAGGATGACCGAACCAACAAAAGCCATGGAATCTGCAATATCAGCACCACCAAGACCTGCAATCTTACGACCCTTAGAAGTCATAATATCATTGACTTCACGGAATTTGGTCTCTATGCCAAATTCTTCATATGTTTCCATAGGCGGAACAGATAAATACTCGTAGATATCTTTGATTCTATTTGGAAAATTGGGGTTATCCTTGTTCCATACCATATGATAAAAAATCTGGTTACGATCAAGATAAACAGTTCCTCCACCTACTTCTCGCCTAATAATCGGAAGACCCATCCTTTTGCAATATTCAAGATCTACCTCCTTTTCTGCATCCTGAAAGTACCCAATACTTATATATGGCGTCTGAGGCCATACAATATCAACCGCTTCTATTCCCATCCTTGCAAGAGCATGAAATATAAGCATAGATTGCTCCCAAGGTCTTTCTCCTAAATCAAACAGATACACTTTTTCCACCCCTATTTTAATCCTTTCCAAATAATGTCTTCTATATTTCGAACGACCATGTTTGTCCCTTCACTTTCATTAATTTCGGTGGCAGCCTTTTTTAATACTGTTTCACAAGTAGGGCAAGAAGTAACCACAATATCGACACCTGTCTCTATCGCCTCCTTTATCCTGTTTTTTGCAATGCTGTCAGATAGAGATTGATCAGACATAAGTATCCCACCACCTCCACCACAGCAATTTGACTGTTCTTTACTATTTTTCATTTCAATAATCTCAACACCAAGTTTTTCCAAAATTTTTCGTGGTTCATCAATGATTTTCAAACCTCGTGAGAAATCACAAGGATCATGATATGTAACTTTCATTCCAAGATCTGCCTTTGGGAGTTTTTCTAAAATAACCTGCAACACGTGTTTAGCATCTATCTCATGACCTTCCCTTAAAAACACGGTACAAGTCGGACAAAAAGTAATTGCTTCTTTGAATGGAAAAGTTTTCTGAAATTTTTCTTTATGTGTTTTAAATTCTTTCCTAAAACCCAGTGCTTCCATGGGAAAACCACAGCATATCTCCTTTTGAACCTGTGGGTTGATATCAAGTTTTTCCAGGATTTTTATGTACTTTTTTGTCTTATTTGGACGGGAAAGATATTGGCAACCAATAAAGAGTGGTGTTTTTCCCTCTCGCTCTGGTGAGATAACCTCAGTATCACCATAGATATTTCCAGTACTCTTAATATTATCAATCACATGTTTATGCGTATCAGATGCATAGCCTGCATCAACAAGATCAGCACGAGCTGAAGATATAATGTCAAGTATACTTACATTAGAGGGGCATCGTTCCATGCAATCTCTACAAAACGTGCATTGGAATAGTTTATCTGCAACATATTGAGAATGTTCAATCTCTCCGTGTAGCACTCCATATGAAAGAATAATTTTTCCACGTGCACCATCAGTATCCCACTGTGTCTCTTTAATCACAGGGCATTTTTCAAAACAATATGCACAGCGTATGCACATATTCATTTCTTTTTCGTATTTTTTTAAATATTTACTTTTAATCTTGGTTTTTGCTTTTATTGTCAAATTTATTCCCTCAGATAGATTATTAAATTATCTTTTTAATTTTCAAATTATCATGTGTTTACTTGGTATCGCAGTGGTGTTGCTGTAAGCCAGTCGTCTGGTGAATCCATTAGCTTGTGGGGGTTTAGTATGTTGTTTGGATCTAGCGCCTTTTTTATTGCTTTCATCATTCCTAATGAGTCTTTTTTTTCTTGTTTAAAAGCAGGTCCTTTTGAAAAACCAATGCCATGTTCTCCGCTAGTTGTCCCTCCAACTTTGTGCACGTAGCTGTATACCTCCTTAACTGCACGTTTAGCATCTTCCCACTGTGATTTTTTGTTGGTATCCATAAGTATTTTTGTATGAATTAAACCTGCACCGCAATGACCATAAGCACTCATAACTACATTATTTCGTTTCGCAATCTCATGAATTTCATGCACAGTATCAGCAATTTTTGACATTGGAACTGCCATATCATCTGCTAGTGCTGTTGTAAAGAGTCCTTCCCGATACTTTGAGAGTGACGGGAATAATTTCTTTCGCCCCTCATAGATACGTGTCATCTCATCAGGATCATCACTAACTCGAATTCCTGTTCCATTGTTTTTCTTACAGATTTTTTTTATGCGCCCCATATCATATTCTACTGCCTCTTTTAACATTCCATTGCATTCAAATATGACAATTGCGGCTACATCTGGCAGGCCTAGATTTTGCGCGTTGTTCACAGCAGTTATTGCAACATTATCCATCAACTCTAGCATTGACGGAGTGATACCTGTGGCAATGGTTTTTGATATCATCCTCCCCGCATCTTCTAGGGCTAAAAAATTTGCAACACCCATAGAACGATATTTAGGTAAAGGCGAAATCTGAAGTGTTGCCTCAACAACAATACCAAGTGTCCCTTCTGATCCCACCATCAGTTTTGCAAGTTGATAACCAGATGAATCAACTTTTGTATTTGAACCAAGAGTAACAAGGTCGCCATTTGCCAGGACAACTTTCATACCGATGACTGCATCGCGAGTGGCACCATATTTCACAGAACGCACTCCTGACGCATTTGTACCAACCATACCACCAATGGTACATATTCTACCAGATGATGGTGTTGGAGGGAAGAAAAAATCATAAGGCTGCAATACTCTGTTTAGTTCGTCGTTGATAACACCTGATTCTACTTTGCAGAGTACGTCCTCGGGCCGGATTTCAATGATTTTATCCATGTGTTTCATATCAAGAACAATACCACCGCTCAATGGTACTGTTTGTCCAGACATACCAGAACCAGCACCACGGGGTATCACAGGTATTTTGTTTTTGTTTGCATAACGCATGATTTCTTGTACTTCCTTTACACTACCAGGCCGCACTACAGCATCTGGTTTGCTACTATGCACAGATGCATCAGAGGAATACACATAAAGATCCGCAATATTATCACGAACGTTATCTTCACCAACAATTTCTTTTAGCTTATTAACATCTATTTTCATGCTACTACCTCAATCGGATTTGGACCTAATTTTTTCAATTCATCAACAAACTCAGTGACAATCTGGGCAAATTTTTGTCCCTCAGAAGCAGAGATATATTCAAACCGTACACGGTTTGGTTCTATCCCCATTTCTTCTAGGAATTTTTTCAAAAGTTTAATACGTCTGTTTGTTTTGTAATTTCCAGATTGATAGTGACAATCTCCTGGATGACAACCAGCTACAAGAACACCATCTGCTCCTTTTTTAAATGCCTCTAAAATAAATACAGGATCAACTCGTCCTGAGCACATTACACGTATTGATTTAATATTTGGAGGATATTTCATCCTGCTTGTTCCTGCAAGATCTGCTCCTGCATACGAGCACCAGTTACATAGGAAACCTATAATGTTTGGTTCAAATTCTTTTGACATTTTTCTTTCACTTAAACCTGAGATTTCAATTATCTTTTCTTATTTCATTAAGCGTCATTTCTACAGCGTTTGGAACCGCCATAGCTATTTTTTCACTAAGGTTTTCTCCAAATTCACATGGCAGTTTTTTCATCATTATTCCTATGACGATGATTTCTTTGGGAATCCTTGTCTCCCCAAGTTTTTCAGCCATTTGAATAGCTTCTGTTAATGATACATCATGTGGGTTACATGAATGCATAGTGGAGAAACTGTTTAGAGGGAACCTTTTCACCTCGCCATCTTTGCCATTATCTGTCTTGACTGCATCAATTATTATTGCTTTGTCATATCCTAGGAGTAAATCAAGTAAGTTCATACCACCAGTTAGAGCCTTATCTATTGCCACATCTGGATCATGGATGTGTTGTTTTAATTGGTTTGCAACGTGTATCCCAACTCCATCATCAGACAGAATTGGGTTTCCAACTCCTAAGATTATGGTTTTCATTTTTTTTTGTTTTCCTCTAAATGTTCTGTCTTATTGTTTTGTATAGCCTTCTATCGTTATCATAAATATCTACTTCAAGTGGCATGCCACCAGGTAGGGTGTGTGTTGCACAGGCAAAACATGGATCATATGCTCGGAATGCCATCTCTACCATGTTCAGCAATCCATCATTAACCTTGCCCTTTTTTATAACCCCTTTTGCGGCATCCCTTATTGACATATTGATAGCTCCAGCATTGTTTGTCGTTGCAACAATAAGGTTAGCCTTGTCGATAAGTCCGTTTTTATCAAGTTTGTAATGATGGATAAGAGTCCCACGAGCTGCCTCAACTACACCGATGCCTTCACCAGGTTCACCAACTGGGTTTCTGATTTTTGTTGATGTGATTTCTGGATCTTTTATTAGATCCATTGCTTGTTCCGTAGCATAGAGAAGTTCTATAAGTCGTGCCCAGTGGAAAGCAAGTGTACTATTGACTGCTTTACCGCCTAGTGTTTCGTAAAATCGTTTGTATTCCTTGTCAGCAAGTGGAGTGGCCATACCCTCAGCTGCGTTTAGACGCCCAAGTGGTCCAACACGATAGATTCCACTGTCTTTTCCGTCCTTAAAACCTTTCCACCCGATATCTTTTAGATAGGTGAACTTGATGTAGCTCCATTCTTCAACATGCTCATCAATAATTTTGTAGTAATCCTTACCATCAAATTTTATATGCTCCCTTCCCTTCTGATCGGTTACTCGTATTTTTCCATCATAGAAATTTACTTTGTTGTTTTTATCAACAAGTCCCATGTTATATGTTTTCAGAGTATATGGGTCGCTAAGAATCAGATCGAGGTAATCTTTGTTTTTCAATACTATGTCATCAAAAAGTTTTAATGAGAATTTTGCAAACTCTACACAGGATTTACCCATTTTTTCAATATCTTTTACCTCATCTTTATCAAGACCTTTTGATACTCCACCAGGCAATCCACATACTGGATGTGTTGCTTTCCCGCCAAGTATACCAGTGATTTTTTGCCCGTATGCACGGTGTTTGATGACTTCTTTACCAATTTCGAGACCCGCTTTTTCAATCACACCAAGAATATTTCTTTTTGCAGGCGGTGCATCGGGACCTACGACAAAATCTGGCCCACCTAAATAGTAGAAATGAAGGATATGATCATAAATAATGTAACCACAGTACATTAATTCCCGGAGTTTCTTTGCAGCAGAGGTTGGTTCAACATTAAATGCAGCATCAAGTGCTTTTGTGGCAGCAAAATGATGTGCAACAGGACAGACACCACATATACGTGATGTAATCTGAGGCATATCCTCCGCACGTCGTCCCTGAGAAAATCGTTCAAAACCTCGTAGTTCAGGAATCTGCAGATACGCATTTGCCACATCTCCTTTTGCATCAAGGAATATACTGATTTTACCATGTCCCTCAAGTCGTGTTATAGGATCAATTGTTATAGTTTTTATCTTATCACCTTCCTATTAATAATGGCGGCTGGCAGTCCATATTTGTAAAATGTTCCAACTGGATCAACAACCTGATCAATTAGCTTGTCAACTTCTTCATCACTCATTTTCTCTTCGCCCTCTATACCAAGGATCGAAGATAGCGCAGATATCATCTTAGCACCCTGATCAAGAGAATTAGGCGTTGGACCACCGCAACCAGTACAAGGCATATTAGCATCCAAACATCGTGCATCGCATCCTCCACGGGTGGCTGGACCCATACAAATGATACCTTGTTCCAGGAGACATTTATCTTCGATTTTGTCAAGTTCATAGATCCTTCTTATCTTTGTTATTTTTTTCTCAGATTTTTCAAAACGACATTCATCACAAACTGATTTCTCCGGGCCAATAACAGATCCCTTCGGCGGTAGCTTGTTTTCAACTATTGCACCTACAGCAGTCATTATAAGATCTGGTGTAGGTGGGCAACCTGGAAGATAATAATCCACATCAATTGTTTGATCAAGAGTTTTCACGGTATCATAAAACTCAGGGAGAGTAAGCGTTCCCTCTTTGACTTTCACTGAAGTTTTAGGAACAATTTTCTTTGGATTATCCGTAGAAGGGTTATCCAAATATGAAACATTAAAAATCTCTTCTTTGTTTGCAATATTTGCAAGACCAGGGATACCACCGTTAACTGCACAAGAACCAAATGCTATCATAACTTTTGATTTATTACGTAATAGTTTTGCTATATGTTCCTGCTCGGATGTTCGAATAGCTCCATTGAAAAAGCAGACGTCAATATGATTATCATCCATAGCTTCAACATCTTTGTATTTAAAATCCATTGCAACCGGCCAAAACAATATATCAACAACTGCCACGACATCAAGGATTTTTTCGTCAATGTCAAGAACCGCTATTTCACATCCACCACAGCTTGCAGCCCAATAAAATGCAACTTGCAGTTTTTTGTTTTTGTCTGTTTTAGCTTTTATTTTTTCCTTACTCAAACGATCACCATTTTTTATCAAATCTTAATCTAACTCTATTTTTTGATAATCCCCCTTTTCTTAAGCAACAATGTTGGGTCTACGGCATGATTTTCAAAACCACACACAGAAAGATCCAGACCAAATGCAACTGCTATGAGTTGAGTGTAATAATATGTAGGTATTTGTTTGTAACCCTTGAACATTTTTTCTGCTTCTTTACCTCGTGTATCAAGGTTAAACTTGCATAGTGGGCACGAAAGCATCATGGCATCACTATCCCTTTCAGTTGCAAAAGTTGTAATTCGATGTGCTCTTTTGGAAACTAACTCTTTATTTTCAACTGTATGATATGAACCACAACATTCTATTTTGAACGGATTATCAACAACCTCTGCACCAAGAGCAGAAAGGAGATCACCTAGAATCGTTGGTTCTTCGGCATCATCAATTGCTACCTCACGTGGACGTAGAAGCATACATCCATAATATGGCATAATTTTTATACCCTTAAGAGGGCGTTTTACTTTTTTCTTAATTACATCAAAACCAATCTCATCACGTAAAAACTCAAGAAAGTGAATAACCTTTACAGTCCCCTTGTAATCATTTTCCCGGTCCATAAATAGGTTAAGTGTTTCAAGATCATCAGGGTTTTCTTTTACCCTAAGGTTTGTTTGTTTAAGGGTATTGCAACACATATCACAGAGCGTTACAACCTTATTTTCTCCTTGATCTTCTACATGTATCAAGCTCCTAAGTGGTGCTAGATGATGCATAAGATCATCACCCGTGAGAGATGCAACCACTCCGCAGCAGGTCCAATCTTCCATTTCTACCATTTCATGACCAAGAGCTTCCATTATTGCAAATGCAGATTTCTCAAGGTTTTTTGCAGATGTTTTAAGTGTACATCCAGGAAAGTACAATAGCTTCATGATATTACCCTACTATATTCGCATATCTTTTTTGGTATTCTTTCATATACATCTTCATATATTTTAACCTATATTTTTTCTAAATAAACTAACAAATGCCAACTGAGGAATTGACTCCTTTTCTTTTTTTGTTATTTTCACAACTTTTGTTCTATCAATTTTTTTCCTAAGAACTATTTGACGCAGAGCCTCCATAATCTTTGTAATATTCAAATCACGAGGACATCTTTCTGCACATGTATAACATGATGCACACATCCAAATCGTATTTGAATTCAACACTTCTTTACGATCCAACATAACATATCTAATAGCTTCATCAGGGCCTAAATCCATGTCATCAATAAACGGACAGCCAGCCGAACAAGTTCCACATTGATAACATGCAAACACATTTTCCCCAGAGAGTTCCTCTACCTCTGCTGCAAGCCCCCCTTCTTTAAACTTGATGGCATCGATTTCTTTGTTTCCCTGCAACTTCTTTTTCAGGCAGTCACCTCCTTCAGGAGGGCCTCTAGCATTACATCAATCTGATTGCTTTTGTATCCTTTTTGATCTATCGCACCAGAGGGACATGCACCAGCACAAGCACCACATCCCTTACATAACGCTTTGTTCACAACTGCAACAGAACGTTCAGGATTATCAGAACGAGGTTGAATTTCAATAGCAGAATAGGTACATACAGACTCACATGTCCCACAACCACTACAGAGATCCT
>Ga0272442_10002647_pt1 | contig 25703 bp, 17 predicted proteins | sample SSMForm2O_FD_200262 | JGI IMG/M metagenome (GOLD analysis project Ga0272442, IMG submission 200262) | Marine sediment archaeal communities from Little Sippewissett salt marsh, Falmouth, MA, United States - SSM-Form-2O | ecosystem: Environmental > Aquatic > Marine > Wetlands > Sediment ... | reverse complement strand
ACGGTCAATTCTTTTCCCATGACCACCAAGTGATGCTCCTGAGGCTCGTACGTCGAGCCGACCAAGGTCACCTGGGCATCGGGCCACCGGTTGAGAATCAACTTGATGCTCGACTCGGCCAATGCGCTGACGCCCATATTGCCCGTATCGAAACACGCGCCTAACAAGCCAACCTTTACGTCCCTTTGTTCTGTATTATACTCTTCAACCATGGATCTACGAGTCACCCTATGGATTTCCTCGCTTATCACCGACCGTCATTTCGAACGGCTCAGCATGTATGCACCCGCTGCAATCGATCCTGTAAAGAGACCGAGTCCAACACCGAGAAGGACAATAGGATTGCTAATACCCACGAACCGAAGGAAACCCACAACCGCCACAATCGGTATCGCCAGAAGCACACCTGGAATGAGGCCTCGCAAATAAACGATGGGTCTAAGATCGACAATCCTTCGGAACCAAATAACCTGCATACACAGTGCAATGACATAACCCGAAGCGACAACGACCGCAGCACCGATCAATCCAAAGTAAACGACGCCCGGGTAGAGTAAACCTACAATAATCGCCACACGAAGCGCTGTGAAACGACGATGCAAGTGGGGTTTTCCCGCCGCCAGAAAGGCTGACGCAAATATGGGCGCCTGGGTTTGTGCCAAAACCATCAAAGACAAGATCGCCATCGGAATCGCTACGGCGATATATTTCGGTCCATACGACAATTGCAGAATTCCCCCCGCACAACTGGCCATAAACGCCGTCAAAGGGATCCCGAAAATCGCCGATGCCTTTGTTGTCTTTACGATCACCTCATAGAGAGAATGTTCGTCATCCTGTTTTTCCGAAAACGCAGGAAGTAAAACGGGATTGACGACCCGGCCAAATAGAAATATCGGCAACTGCACAAACATCGTGGCTAAGAAATACATGCCCAATTCACCTTCGGGAACCACTTTTCCGAGCACCAGGACATCCAACTTTAAAGCGACCACCGTGAGAATAGGCAAACCAAACATGCCTCGGGCAAATCGGAGTAATTCGGACAAATCCTCTCTATTGATCTTGAAGCTCGGCTTGATCGGCACGAATATATAGGAGATCGCACACATGATGACGTATTCCGCTACAAAGCCGATCACCAGTGCCCATACGTTTCGAAGAACAAAAGCAAGAACAACCGCGATCAAGGCCCCTAAAATGCCGCTGCCCTGGATTAAGAGCACCACTTTGCCAAACTTATATTCCCTCTCCAGGACATACGCTCGCGGGCTCACCAGCCCTCTGAACAAAAGGGCCAGAAACGCGACCTGGAGCAGCCTCAACAACTCGGGTTTTTGATAATACGCCGCGATCCATGGTGAGGCAAAATACGCAATTAAGAACAGCGCCATCCCTCGAATGACCTGAAACCACCAGGCGACATTCAGATAATCGAACTCGGCCCCGCGCTTGTTCTGGATAACGGATTGCTTAATCCCGACTTCCGTAAAGGCCTCGAACATCGTCGCCACGACCATGACGATCGCCATGAGCCCGATTTGCCCCTCCGCCAGAATCCGTGCGACAATCATATAGCGAACAAACTTCAATCCCCGCTCGAAGACGGTGCCGGCGCCCAGTAACATCATGGACCGGATGCCCTTGGCCTTGAGACTATCCCCTCTCAATTGGGAAAGCTTATCCGTAATTGTCCTTCGAATCATACCGGAAGGAACCACCCCAGTTTGTGCTCCGGACATACTTCGTCCCCGTCGGGCGCACCTAAGTAACGCCGTAAACAATGAATTACACTTCCTTTACGCGGCCATCCGAACTCAACGACCGCTTCTCCCCACGCGCGTTCGCTTTATCCCTTGGATCCTCTCAACGGATCGATATACTCTACAGCCCGGACTCTCCCCACCTTATCCGGAAAAAAGTCGAGAACCAGATCGACCATCTCCTCAGCCGCCGACCGGATTGAATTTTCCAGGATGGAGCTCACCTGAACCTGGGTCACATACCGCGCCGGATCCCCGTTGATATTCGGCGTTCGCCACCCGACGCCCGAAAAAACCCGGTCGTCCGAGGTGAGATGGCCGTTCACAATGTAGAAGTTCAACACGAGAATCTCTTCGTTACTCGGAGCGGGCTGGTGAAAGCGATGGATCAAACACGGCACGACCCTTCCCGCAGTGGACCGAATCGTCGCCTCTTGCGTACTGTCATGGACCCAGCCGCCGGCAACGTAGCAGATGCGAGGTCGATGACCCAGCATCGTTCGCGGGTGCGCCGTATAGGCAATGTACAAATTCGCCCACTGGTTTATCTTCTCGTTCGTATATAAACGCTTGAGCGAGGCGTCATTTCCGGCGGCGCGCAACACATTCGGCGCAATCGGCATATCTTTTCCCACCCAGCGACCGACCCGTTTCGGGAAAGACGTCAGCAAAACGGGCAGTTCAACGGGCGTATCAACGACCAGTCTCAGGCGAGTCGCCAGGTAACGATACAGGACCCCGCAGCTCAGCACCATCATGACGGAAAAAAACCAGACCAGCCAGATAGAAATGCTTCCCCTTTCGGGGCGGAAGCCCCCAAAGTCGCCATTCCGTTGCCTCATATCCCTACGTCTAAATGAATACATATAAAGATATAACTCCAAAGGAGTAGTCACACTATATTATCGGACACTCTGATCCATAATGAGTCCGCACCGGTGCGGTGACCATGTAAAGTACCTCCTCCGTGAAGGTACTTCACTATTCTAAGCTGCTCATCGGCTTTTTGTCAATCCTGCATTGCCTAAATACTCAATGGCTTTTTAGCAAGAAATACCTAAGATGAAGCGAATCGAAATCCCTCTCATCCTTTTTGTGGAACGCCGCATCCTAAACTTTTTCTATAGCGTTATTTAGAAGATCATTCTATGATATGAAAAGCTCTTTCGGGCCGGGCAAATACCTCTCCATCTCCCATTTTCGGCATACTACAAAATGATTAAATTCATGTTAGATTCTGTAAAAATTCCGATAACCACACGTCAAGGGGATCTAACTGAGAATGAAATACAACCGCTCCCGCACGGATCCCGTCTGCCTCCTCCGCTCGCATTCGAATCCGGTCGACAGGTGCGTTTCTGTTGTAGATAAACGTCCATAAATCTTACGGACCCATAATTTTCAATGTTAGTGGCTTGATATAACCGATGAATTGGTATATATTCCCTACGCTGTCAGGGGAAATCTTTTTGATTCATTGTTGTTTTAAGGAATAGAACCATGAAAAGGACGTCTAAACACTATCTCATTTTGGCTGCTCTTACATCGATCGTGGTCTGCATCGGTTGCGGAAAAAAGGAAAAAGAGGAACCCAGGGAATCCTCGACCCCGTCGAACCCACAAAGCACCCCGGCGAACAACGAATCCACCACGCCGGCCCCCACCTCCGCGCCGACGGCGACGCCCCCTCAATCCTCCGCGCCGACGGCGACATCACCCGGGTCCTCATTCGTTGCGCCGTCGGGGCCCTCGGATAAGGACATGGCCGAGATCGCGGCTAAGAACGCTGAAACGCTCAAAGCCATGAACCAGGGCAAGGACATCGAACCGGTCTCGACGGGCACGCTCAAGGATTTCCTGCCCGCCACGCTGGCCGGGATGAAACGGGGCGAAACCGATGTAAGGCAAATGGGCATGATGGGGATCAAGGCGGCTGCGGCCCAGGCCGATTACGAGGCTGGCGACGCCACGCTGGAACTGATGATCATGGATCTCGGTAATGTCAGCGGTCCCATGCGCATGGGCATCGCAGGCTGGACCATGGCCCAGATCGACCGGCAAACCGATACCGGCTACGAGAAAACAGTGACCTATCAAGGCTACAAGGGTATGGAGGAATACGACCGCCAGACCAAGCATGGAGAGTTCCGGATCTTCGTAGGGGACCGCTTCGTCGTCGAGATCACCGGCGATAACGCCACGATGGAAACGATTAAGAAGGCCATGGGCGAGATCGATCTGAAGAAACTCATCGCAGCCGCAAAATGACACATCGCGTTCAGCACGATGTGTCATCCTGAGTGAGGCGAAGCCGACCGAAGGATCTGGGAGAAGAAAATTTGTCAACGTGAAATAACAACCCATCATAAGGAGGAAAAGACTATGAATCGTCAGACCAGAGGTTTTGTTATCATTCTTGGCGTCATCGTGCTTCACGCACAGAACGTGTTCGGGCAATATCTCCCGCCTTCTCAGGTCGATTTCTTCAGTACACCACCAGCAAGCGTGAGTGACGTCGCTTCGGCCCTGGATCTGCAGGTGGACGGTAAGGTGACGGGCCTGTTTGCGGGCGAGAGCCTCATGGGCTTGCTGGGGCCCAACGGCGCGGGCAAAACCACCTTGCTGGGCGGTCACGGTTTCACCGCCGGCGATAAGGTCAAACTCACCAACGGCGGCGGCAAGCTCACGATTGAGCGTCTGGGCGGCGCACCATTGTCGATTCACCTCCAAATGGACGATTTCATGCGCCCTGACGGTGTTGAGGAAATGACTTCGGCGCTGGGTATGCAGTTAGTCGGTAAGACAATTGGTCTGTTCGCCGGACAGCATTTAAGTGTCATCGTCGGAGCGAGCGGATCGGGCAAATCAACGCTTATCAGCACACGGGGATTTTCAGCGGGCCAGAAGGTGAAGGTCACCAACGCCGGCGGCGGCAAGCTCACCATCGAGCGTCTGGGCGGCGCAGCACTAACGATGCATGTCAACATGGACGACTTCTTTCGCCCGGCGGGAGTGAAAGAGCTGGCCTCGGCGCTGGGCCTACAAATCGAGGGCAAGGCAACAGGTTTGTTCGCCGGTCAGAGTCTGAATACCAAAGTTGGGACCGGTTCGAAAATGTTGTTCGACAGAGGTTATATTAAGGGCAACCGCGTCAAGGTGACCAACGCCGGAAGGGGCAAGCTCACCATCGAACGCATCTCCGGCGGCGCGCCCCTGACGATTCATGTCCACATGGACGACTTTTTTCACCCGCAGGCAGTGGAAGAGATCGCTTCGGCGCTGGGCCTGCAAGTGGACGGCAAAGCCGGCGGTCTGTTTACCAGGCAAAGCCTGAACGCCGGGGTCGGAACCGGCTCGAAGATAATGTTCGACAAAGGCTATCTCAAGGGCAACCGCGTCAAGGTCACCAACGCCGGTGGCGGCAAGCTCAAAATCGAACGCCTAGGCGGCGCACCGCTGACGATTCATGTCCACATGGAGGAATTCTATTGAACCGGGCCGACCCAACGGAAGACGAACGTTGATAACGAATATCGTAAGCGGAGCCGAACGGACTCCTAAACAAATGACTCGTAAGCCCTGTCATTTCGACTGGAGGTCCACGAAATGTGGACCGGAACGGAGAAATCTGGTTACGGACGAAAAGCATATCACGTTCGTCACCAGATGTCTCGACTGCGCTGCGCTGCGCTCGACATGACAGATGCGTGTTGAGTGTCGAAAGACTTGTGGCGCACGTTGGGTTCACCCGCGTGTGCAAATAACGGAATTTGCACACCCTACGGATGACTTAATGTCATCCCTGCGAAAGCAGGGATCCAGGAACGTAACGTATGAAGTGGATTCCCGCTTTTGGGTTTGTTGAAAACATCTTACCATAACGTTTGAGATTGCCGCGCGATTCTTCGAATCGCTCGCAATGACACGTAAATGTAGTGAAATCGTTAAAAAGGATTTTAACCAACCGGAGTAAAGGAGACACCGAACATGGAGAAACACCCATTACGAATTTCTATTGTGCTGCTCGTGCTGTGCTGCGTGGCGATTGTCGGATGCGGCAAGAAAGAGGACGAAACCAAAGAGCCAACGCCAACCGTCGCCCAAACTCCACCGCCTCCAGCGCCGAGCCCGGCGGGTCCGCCTGCGCCGCCGGACATGAGCGATCCGGCGAAGGCGAGGGAATATATCCAACAACAAATGGCGCAGATGGAGGCGAGGGTCCAGGTGATGGACGCGACGGCCGCTTATGCCCTGGCGCTGGTGGAAGCCAAAAAATGGGACGGCCAGGCGAAACTCTACCAGCTCAAAGGCGATAAAAAACTCACGCCCGACGGGACCGCGTCGATGTGGACGGCGTACTTTGCCACGCAGATCGATGATCGCAATACGCCGCGACAGGAACAGGGCAAGAAGCTCACGGTTCTGATGTCGGACGGGCGGGTAATGAAGGTCAGTGCGAAAGAGACGCCGGACGATATTAAGTTCTCCGCCCCGTGTCGCGCCTTTTTGCCCGGCGAGAAGTTGAACAGCAAGGAGACCCTGGCGAAGTGCCTGGCCGGGCTGAAGGCCAAGCACGGTGCGGCCGCCGACAGCGCCGAACTCAAGCGGATCATTTATACCAGCAGAGACAACGACGCCGGGTACCAACCGGTGTGGGAACTAAATGCTTCGGTCAACGGCTCTTCCGCTACAGTTGTTATTGACGCCGTGTCCGGTGACGTGATATAATCTTAATAGCGAGATTCTCGAGAAAGCTGAGCTTGCTTCGTCGCGGTGCTCCTCGCAACGACAAAAGGCACATTCGTGTCATTGCGAGCGATTCGCAGAATCGCGCGGCAATCTCAAATATTATAATAGAACATAAAATGACATGCTAATGAACTCAAGGAGATATATGACAATGAATCGCACAATCATTTGCTCAGGAATCGTTCTTTTGATTCTCGCTTCGTTCCTCACGCCGGTGACCGCCGGGGAGAAGATCGACCCGTCGCTGGCGCGGGTGGAGTCGATCCCGTGGTATGACATTCGTCATCTCGGCGTGGAGGGCAAGGGCTGGACGGAGACGAAGAGCTTTTACGACCGTTTGCCCGCCAAAGCGGAAGGCGTCGTGCGCGGGCCCGTCTGGAATTTGAGTCTGGATTCAGCGGGAATGTGCGTGCGCTTCGTCACGGACGCCAATGAAATCCAGGCGCGCTGGGAGCTGCGCTCGAATAGCCTTGCGATGCCGCACATGCCGGCAACCGGCGTGAGCGGCCTGGACCTTTACGTTAAGGATGCAAGCGGAATGTGGAGATGGCTCGCCACGGGACGACCCACGAAATTTCCCGTCAACTCAGCAACACTCGCGAAGAATCTCCCGGAGGGAACGCGAGAATATCTCCTCTATCTTCCACTGTATAACGGCGTCAAAATGGTCGAGATTGGCATCCCCAAAAACTCGACATTATGGAAGGCGCCGCCTTATCCCGACCACCGCAAGCCGATTGTCTTTTACGGCACGTCCATCACCCAGGGCGGCTGCGCCTCGCGCACCGGCATGGTCCACACCGCCATCGTCGGACGACGGTTGAACTATCCCGTGATCAATCTCGGCTTCTCCGGAAACGGGCGAATGGAATCGGAAATGGGGGACCTCTTTATGCAACTCGATCCGTCCGTGTACGTTCTCGATTGTTTGCCGAATATGAACGGCGAGGCGGTCGCCGAACGCGTGGAGCCGTTCGTCAGGAAACTCAGGAAAGCGCATCCCGAAACGCCCATTCTTTTCGTCGAGGATCGAACCTACTCCGACGCCTTCATGAACGAGTCGCGGAAACAGCGAAATACAGAGAACCGACGGGAGTTGCGCAAGGTCTATCGCCGCCTCGAATCCGAGGGCGTGAAATACCTTTACTACCTGCCCGGCGAGCGGCTTTTACGAGATGATCGGGACAACCTGGGAACGGTGGACGGCTCGCATCCGACGGACCTCGGCTTCATGCGCCAGGCCGATGCGTTCTGCGATGTGCTCGAAATCATCCTACTCGAACGAAAATAGGTGCAAGTTGCACACTCTACTTGACAAGTCCATTCCAAAATGAAACGGGGCAGGCTTGTGGGCCTGCCCCGTACTACGTCGTGTTATGGATTCAGGTTAGTACAGCCGAATGTCGTCAATGTACATCGTCCCGGTTCCACCGGCCGAAGCACCGCCTTTGCTTCCCAAGCCAATCGCCAACTTATCTACATTCGTCAGATTGATGCCCTGATCGACAAAGGATTGCAGCGGAATCTTCCATTCCTTCCAAACACCGGACGTTGCCGCGGCCGGATCATCGTACGCCACGACCGCAGGGACACCGCCGCTATTGGCTACCGAGAGATACAACGGCTCGGGTGCATTGTCGGAAGCACCGCTGAACCAGACGGATAATTCCTCAACAGCCCCCAGCGTCCAGTCCCTCGGCGCCGTTAGCGTCATCGACGCCTCCGAGTTCGACACCCCCGCTTCATTGGTGTACAACAGCGGCATGGATTGACGACCGCCATGAACATTCGTCTGCTCGGCATACGGCGGGAACAAATAGCCGACTTGGGCGCCGTTATCGGGGATGCCGAAGCCGTCGATCCACGTTTGCCAGATCGCCTCGCCGTCCGGGTCATTGTCGGTATAGCTCTCGAAATCTTCTACCCCAAGGAAATCGCCGACGGTGAAGTTCCAGACGGGGCCCCTAACCGGACTTCCGTTATAGACTTCATCCACGCGCCAATAGTACGTGGTGTCCAGATCGAGCAATCCGGCATCGTAAGTTTCAGCACCCAGCGATTTGGGGCCTTTGTACTCGGGCGAGCTGGTATCGGCGGTTTTCACCGCGTCTTTGTCCAGTCCGAAGTACACCTGATGGGATGCAGCGTTATCCGCCGCGGTCCAGCTCAGGGTTGCGGCCATTCCCACGTCGATCGCCCCGTTGGCCGGTTGCGGATTGCCCACGGCGCCCGGCGTCGTGAAAATCCAAATATCGCCCTTATGCGTCTCGAAGCCGTCAAACTGATCGATCCGCCAGAAATAGACCTTTTCCGCTTCAAGATCGCCGGGATTGTGGAACGGCGCCCCGGTCGGAACGCCCATTGCGGCATTGTCCACCTCGTCATAATCATCGCCGAAGTACACCGTGTGCATTTTGGCGCCGTATCCCGGTGTCCATCTCAGGGTGACCGACGTACTTGTCAGCCCGGCTCCATCGACCGGATCGGGTTGATACGCTTTCTTGGGGGGAACCGTAAAGCTCCAGATATCGCCTTTCCACGGACTGGCCGGATCGGCGTCGTTGACTTCATCAATCCGCCAGTAATAGGTCGTCCCGGGTATGAGCCCCTCCGGATAGGCATATCCGGGGAAACCGGCGATATAGAAGTCGGCCCCCTGATTGCCGCGGAATTCCTCTGAGTCGTGCGTCGCATCGTCCACCGCGTCGAAGTCATCGCCTAAATAGACATCGTGAGAAACTGCATACCTTCCCGCCTTCCAGGAAAGGGTCACCCAGGTATCCTCGTGGTACGCACCGTCTTCTGGAACCGGTTCCTTGGCTTTTTCAGGAGAGACTTCCCCTATCATGACATTGTCAATGCGAAGACTTCCCGTCGTGCCCGCCGCCGCATCGCTGGCGATCTGTACGCTCCCGATACGGGTGAAGCCGGCATTCGTGAGAGTACCGACCAACTCACCGTTGCGGATGATCTTAAAATCTGACCCGACTTGCTCCAACATCACGTTGTTGTACTCTCCTGCGACTACATTTGAGCCGGCGATGTCGGTCCAGCCAGGCCAACTGCCATCTTCGGAATTGGCATGAATAAGGGGACCGCCCCAGGTGTAAATCTCGAGGAAGGCGCTGGAGTCCGCGTCATCGACGCGGATGTGGAAGTTGAAGCTGTCATCGGCCTTGAAGTCGCACGAGACCTTCGTCTCATCCACTACGGGTCGACTGATACCACATCGCGCCCAGTCGGTGCCCTGTTCGCCGGCGATGAGAACCTCGTTATCAACAATTTGGACGGTGATGGTTCCGTCCGTCTGAGTCGACCAACCATTTCCCACCTCGCCATTGGGCCTGTCGAAGTCGTCAAACAAACCCGCTCCCCAGGCGTTGACCGCCGAGCACATCAAAATTAGTATTGCGAAACGTCGAATTGCAACCATCTTTGTTCCTCCTACATTAATAAAACATGACGTTGATAATAGCCTACCTTCATCCGGGCTTTTCCGATTACACTTCAGAAAAATTGCCCTGAGAACTTCACGTCTTATAATACTGAAATTTCAGCTAAATTTCAACAATAATCTTTCGGAATTAATGCGTTCTCACAAAAAACAACGGCAAAATCGAGCAAATCCGCCGAAAAGCCCACGCCGAAATTTCATCTACACAATAAACTCGATCGTGTGGCTTGATTCCACCCGGTCTTCAAGAACGCGAAAGGTAGCCTTGGCGGCATGACGGCCCGCGGAGGGTTGGGCGATATGATAGCTGTAATAGTGATCCTGATAAGCTCCCCAACGAGCTTTGGGGGCGACTAATGTCGGCTTGACTTTTTGTCCATCGATTTTGAGTTCAAGCAATTCCACTCTCTGTACTTTCGGTAACCCCTGTGTCGTACAATCCCAGCGGCAACGGACGCGAAACGTTACCCCCTGGTCGGGTCTCGCCGCTTCCCATCGATCCTCAGGCGTCACGGCGACGAGAGATACAAGCGGTAGATTAATCGACGGATTATCCCACCATCGCCATTGCTCTTCGCGTTCTCGAACAAAATCCACAACCTCCGGAGAACCGCCGTGCATCCATGTTTGATCCTTGCTTATCTTATCATGCCTGACGGCGACAACCCAGTTGTTTTGAAGGGCTTTTATCCAAGCGGACCAGGTCGGTTTCGCCGCGAGGAACAACGTGCGAAACCCGGTTAACCGCTCGGCCCACCACCAGGACTCTTTACCGTGGGCATCCTGAAGCGCGATAAAAGGAATTTGCTGCCAATACTGCTTGAGAAACGGTTCGCTGTTGGTGAAATCGGGATTGCCAAAATGAAACGTGCTAATCGCCGCGTAGCCGCCGCGCTGGAGCGAATCGTCAAGATAAAGCCTCGTCAATTCTTCATTCTCACCGAATTGCCATATCAATCGGCCTCCAGCGAGTTGTAAGGGTTGCAACCTTCTCCGCCGGAATTCCTCCCACGACACCGGCTCGTTTCGGGGCAGCGGCGAGCCGCAATCGACACCGGCAGGCGCGGCGATGTCACTCGTATGGCTATACGTCCCCAAGCCCGGTACATGGACGAAGGTTCCATACTCTTCATTGGCTTTAAAAAATGTCACCGGTACGCCCCGGTTATCGGCAAGCCTTTGAGCATGCTCGATCCATCCGGACGGCGAGTTCTTTGCCCCCCAGAGATGGATTCGCAATGCGCGGGCCAATTCAACCGCCTCAACACAACTGCCCGAACCACCAGCCTCAATCTGCGCCGTAAAAACTTCCAGATCCTTTGGAAGCGATGGCTTTTTCGTTTTAATGGTACGGAATGAAGAAGGGAGATCGAAAGCATCGAGAGCTTTCAACGCATCCAGCGCTCGGTATGTCGCAACGGGATTGCTCGGCCAACCGGGCCGAGCGGAAAATCCTCCATCCGGATTCCACAGTGACCTCAAGCTGTTGACACACGCCTGACGTTGAGCCGGATCGGCGCTTAGGTGCTTCAATGCCCGTACCGCCGCCCAGGTATAGGTTACATCCTCGATCCCCGCAAAAGAAGGCTCCGGCTGATAGGTGAATCCGCCACCGGGCCTTTGACATCTCCGAATCCATTCAATCGTTCCGTTAGGATTATCGTTTTCTTCGTTTAATGCCTCCAACGCCTGGATCGACCACCAGGTGTTCATCACGTGCCCATCGCCGCCGTCATCAGCCGGGGTGTTATTGAAACTCCCGTTCGACCGTTGTCTAACGTGAAAGTATTCAATAAACTCCGGCTTGATCTCATTTGCTGGAAAACTCATCAAACTCCGACAGAGAACAGCCATTGCCTCAATCTGTAAAACCGGATATCCATCTCTCTCGTAGTATTTTGGATATTCCGCAGGTTTTGTCCATTCGCCGATCTGCTCACGAAACGAGCTGACATCCTGTCCCAACCAGAGCAAGCTTTGAATTTGTTGAAACTCGAAGACCTTTAGAGGGCGCTCAAGCTTTTTGATGTGAAAGGGATGGTGCGTTCGCAGAAACTCGGCTAACGCGTCTTTGTTGGGCGGCTCTTGTTCGAGCAGATGATAGCAGCCGACCACGGCATAACTCGGCGTCAGATGGGAGAGTGGCTGGTCCGACCAGGCATACCCTCCGTCCGGCCGCCGTAAACTCTCCAGGTAGTGACAAACCTCTGCCGCCCATGATTGGGAATCGCTCCCAACCACCGTATCGTTTCTCGTCAAAGCGAGAGATAACGTCGCCGCAGTGGTTTTAAGAAATTCTCGTCGTTTCATTATTTCCCTCCGTCGGCCGGTCCATACATGTGTTCGCCGCGCCGGGCCGCCTGGATTGCTTCATGCGTATCCTGCGGCGCACCGGGATCTCCTTGCTGTTTCATCCACCGGTCGAGTTCGGCGCTGAGTCGGGCTTTGATATCGGCAACCGCCGGATCAGCCACAAGGTTATTCAACTCATAAGGATCATTAGCAGTATGATATAACTGCTCGGCCGGGCGGCGCATGTAACGCTTGACGAGATGGTAGGTTTTGGGATCGTTCCAGGCGTCTCTGATCCAGGTCGCCCAGTACGGATTATTCAATTCGCCTTTGCCCGACCAGCCCATCAGGTGCTTTTCGATATAAATTTCATCGGGAGTCAGGTTTCGGATATAGCGATATTTTCCGTCGCTGATCGTGCGGACGGGATAAGCCGGGCCTTCCGGGATATTGTTGTGCATTCCGTAAACGTATTTGCGATGACGCGATGTCTTATCCATAAGCACGGATAGAAAACTTGCCCCATCATACTTGTGTTTGGTCACCTCGCCGCCCGCGGCATCGACAAGCGTGGGTAAAACGTCTGCGTATTGGACTAAAGCATCGGTCCGTTTGCCCGCCGCGACTTTCCCCGGCCAGCGGGCGATCAGCGCGGTGTGCACGCCGGTATCCCAGTTGGTCCACTTACAGCCGGGGTATTGGCTCCCTTGCTCCGAAGTAAACAGAACCAGCGTATCCTCCGCCCGACCGGACGCTTCCAATGTTTTAAGAATGTCGCCGACCTGTTGGTCCATGTAAGAAATCTCGCCGAGATACCGTGAAAAGGCTTCTCGCGTGCGCGGCGTGTCGGCAATATTCGGCGGGAGTTTAATTCTCTTAGGTGGATATTTCGATGGATCCCCCATCACCCACGGCACATGCGGCTCGACCAGGGCCACAACGAGGCAAAACGGCTCGCTCTGATTCTTTCCCATGAACCGGCGTACATGTTGTAGATCGTGCGGCCGGGTCGGATTGCGAACGCAATTCGGATCGAATCCTCCTACCTTGGTGAAAGGAAACGCCTTCTCCGGCTTGACGTGGACCTTACCGGCAAGGCCCACACGGTACCCCATCGCCCCAAGGTGATGCGGCATGGTGGTGATATCGGGCCGGCTGCTCGAATGATTCCACGCACAGCCGTTACTCATGGGGTAAAGGCCGCTATAGAGTTCCGCTCGACAGGGCTGACACATCGCCGAAGCCAGATAAGCACGATTGAAGACAAGACCCTCGGATGCCAGTTGATCGATGTGCGGAGTAACAGCGTTCTGCCCGCCATAGACCGGTAGATCGCTGTGCGTGCAGTCGTCGGCCATAATGATAAGAAAGTTCGCTTTCTTTCGTCGCGCTGATTCCGGAACCGCCCAAGCACTCCGAGCGGCTACCATAGAAGCCGCCGTTAATCCTGCATACCTTAAAAAACAACGCCTGTTAAGCATGTGAACCTCCGATCCTCCCAAGGGATGCCATGTTCATCTACTGATCCTCGTGCTGAAAAACGATCATAATGCGAGCGAAAGGAGTCGAACCTTCACGTCCTAAAGGACACCAGGACCTAAACCTGGCGCGTCTGCCAATTCCGCCACGCTCGCGAAGTCTGACGTTTAAATCATTTCTTATTCAAAAGGAAGCCCTTCCGTGCCCTGGCCCTGTTGTTCCTTCGCCTCGGGTTCTTCCTGCGGTTTGTCTTCCGATATCTTCTCGATTCTCTTTTCCGCCTCCTGCAATATGGTCCGGCAATGTTTAATTAATCCCATCCCCTTCTCATATTGTTGCAGGCTATCCTGCAAAGCAATCTCCCCCTGCTCGATCCGGCCGACAATCCCCGTCAGCTCTTTAATCGCCTCCTCGAAGCTCAATTTACCGATATCATTTTTTGCCTTCTGGCCTGCCATTTCTCTTCCTTACGATACACCATTAATGCCCGTCTGTTCTTCTTTTTACGTTTTTGTGACCTTACTTTCAATCAAATTTTCCTCGGCCAACTCGGTCATCATCTCGTCGCCGGGCCGTACATCCTTCGCCCTCTTGACCAACAGGCCGGTCTTCTTGTTAGTAGTAATAGAATAACCTCGATGCAAAACCGACTTGGGATTTAATGCCTCCAGTCGATTCGCTTGTGCCGTCAATTGCACTCGAGACTTGTTGAGGACCGCACCGATCCCCATATCCATCCGGCTCTGCCAATTATTCAATTCGACCGTTTTTTGGCCCAGGAGCCGATGCGGCTCGATTCGAACGATCCGCTCGTACCCAACGGAAAGGATTTCACGCGCATCCGTCAGCAATGTTTGAACAGCCTCCGTCAAATCCGTAGCCAATTCATCCACCTGTTGCTCGGCATTTCGAACGATCGAGAGCGGATTCCGAAAGACGGAACTGGCTAAGATAATCCGTAAATCCTGCGCTGCGTGTTTGAATCGCGAGACGAGTTGGTTCTTCAGATGTTGCTCCACCGCTGCTAATCGGTCTTGTACTTCCTTCATCTCCGGCACGGCTACAACACCCGCTTGCGTCGGCGTCGAGGCCCTGGCGTCGGCCGCAAGATCGGCGATCGTCGTATCCACTTCATGACCGACGGCGCTAATGACGGGTATGTGCGAATCGAAAATCGCCCTGGCCAGCACTTCTTCATTAAAGGCCCACAGGTCCTCCAGCGATCCGCCCCCTCTACCGACGATCAGCACGTCCAGCTTGAGTTCTTTGTTCCGCCTGTTCACGTCGCGCAAAGCCGCTGCGATTTTGCCCGCCGCCCCTTCACCCTGGACCGGAACCGGATACAAGAACAACTTCGCACAAGGCCACCGGCCGCAAACGCTATCGGTGATATCGTGCAAAGCCGCCCCGGATTCGCTGGTCAATATCCCGATTCGCATCGGATAAGCCGGCAGCGGCTTTTTATGCTCTTCGTCGAACAGTCCTTCTTCCCGAAGCTTGCGAACCATTTGCTCGAAGGCTAATTGAAGGGCCCCAACGCCGGCCGGATCGAGCTTGTCCACGTAAAGCTGATACTTCCCCCCAACCGTATAAACGTCGATATGTCCCGAAGCCAGAACCTCCATCCCATCTTCCGGCGAAAACTTCGTTTTCTTGAAACTGCTCGCCCACATAACACAGGGCAGTATCCCGCCTTCGTCCTTGAGAGAAAAATAGCAATGCCCGCTCGAATGATGCTTCCAATCGCTTACTTCGCCTCTGACGATGAGGCGTGGAGGCAGTTTCTCCTCAAGCGCGACCTTGATAAGCGAGTTAATCTGACTGACTGAATATATCGTTGCTCTTTTTGCCATACCTTTTCTAATAACTTTGACAATATTTTTTGTTTTCGATGGAGGATTATACACCCATTAGCGACTCCGGCCAAGTGTCAAGGCCAAATAGAATCATCCTTGAAGCATATCTTCACAACGAAAAACAATTGACCGCGCGTTTGGAAACACGTTACTATGTCTTCCAAATCAAATTTAATCAGTAGGAGAATAAACAAATGAATCGACGGCATTTCCTGAAAACCTGTGCTTTTTCGTTCGGCGCGCTAAGTGTCGGCGTCCCTTCCTTTGCTCGTCAACAATCCACTCCAAGGAAATCGCCACCCAATATCGTTTTCATTTTGGCCGATGATATGGGTTACGGAGATATCCAGGCGTACAATCCGAAGTCAACCATCCCGACGCCTCACCTTAATCGCCTGGCGGCGGAAGGGATGCGCTTCACCGACGCCCATTCCGGCTCAGCGGTCTGTACGCCCACACGGTATGGTCTCGTCACCGGCCGATATTGCTGGCGCTCGAGGCTGAAGAGGGGCGTGCTCTTTCCTCCCAATGATAAACCCCTTATCGATCCAGGTCGCCTGACCGTCGCGGGCATGCTCAAGCGGAGAGGTTATTACACCGCGTGTATCGGCAAATGGCATTTAGGTATCGAATGGGGCCGGGACAATCAGGGCAACGTCGATTTTAGCAAATCCATCAAATACGGCCCGACGGATGTCGGTTTCGACGAATTCTTCGGGGTCGCCGCCTCGCTCGATATGGTTCCCTACGTTTTTTACCGAAACCACGAGCCAACCCAGGAAGCGACGGAAACACAGCCCGGATTGAAATTCCCGCGCTTTATCCGCAAGGGACCGAAAGCCAAAGACTTCGATCCCGGCAAGGTCCTGGACGAACTTACAAAGCAAGCCATCTCGTATATCGAAAAACGTTCAAGGGCAAAAAATCCGTTCTTGTTATATCTGGCGCTGACGGCGCCTCACAAGCCGGTCTGGCCCGCCGAGCGATTCAAAGGGAAAGCGGACATCGGTCCCTACGGTGATTTCGTCGCCCAGGTGGACGACTCCGTAGGACGCGTGCTTCAAGCTCTCAACACCACTCAGGTCGCCGACAATACGTTGGTGATCTACAGCAGTGACAATGGCTCGTACATGTACCGCTTGCCCGAGGATAAGCCGGATCATACCCAGGATGCCGGCGTACAGGGATTTCATATCAAGAACCACGAGGCCAACGCCCAATGGCGCGGCACGAAAGCGGATATCTGGGAAGCCGGACATCACATACCTTTCATCGTCCGTTGGCCCGGCAAAGTCCAACCCGGCACCCGCTGCGACCAAACGATCTGCCTGACCGATTTCATGGCCACCTGCGCGGAGATAACCGGTTTTAAACTGCCGGACAATGCCGCCGAGGACAGCTTCAGTCTTGCTCCAATATTGCTGGGTAAAGCTCGCTCGATCCCGCGTGCACCGGTGATCCATCATTCGGGGAGCGGGATGTTCTCGCTGCGCGATGGGAAATGGAAAATGGTCTTCGGCAACGGCTCGGGCGGACGCCAAAAGCCTAAAGGAAAACCCTTCGAGAAACCCTATTTTCTGTTCGACATGGAAAACGACCCTTCGGAGACCACAAATCTTATTGACAGACACCCGGACATCGCGAAAAGACTGGAAGACAAACTGAACAAAATCATGAACAACGGTAGAAGCCGATAGGTCGTTGCATGAGGAGTGCAACCACAATGAACATTGGCAACACTGCATCATCACATGTGGATTTGGCGTTTCTACGATTACGACTGGGCGGTAGACTTAAGGAACGTGGCACGGCCATCCTGGCCGTGAATTCACGGGCTGGAAGCCCGTGCCACGAATAGGGATGGTTTTTCCCAAACCATCCCCAAGCTTCGCTTGAGGCTGCCACCCGAACAGATTATCAAGTTAAGATTGACGGAGTGACAGTATGTATTTAAAACTCTTTATTTCGCTTATCCTCACGCTATCCGTTACCGCCGAAGCGAGCATGGAGTCGAATCAAATGCGGCTTTGGTACGACGACCCGGCCACCCAATGGACGGAAGCCCTTCCCGTCGGTAACGGCAGCTTGGGAGCGATGGTCTTCGGCGATATCCGGAAAGAACATATCCAGTTCAATGAAGACACACTGTGGACCGGCATCCCGCGGGATTATTCGCACGCCGGGGCGTACGAATATTTGCCTGAGATACGGGAGCTGCTCTTTCAAGGCAAACAGCGAGAGGCACAAGATCTCGCAGGTAAAACATTTATGAGCGTGCCGCTCAGACAGGAACGGTATCAGCCGTGCGGGGATATCTGGATCGAATACGAAGGCGCCGCCGAATGCAGCGAGTACCAACGCGAACTGAATCTCGATACCGCACTGGCATCGGTCTCCTATAAGCAAAACGGAGTGACCTATAACCGGTCCGTTTTCTCCAGTTATCCCGATCAGGTGCTCGTCGTTCACTTAACCTCCGATAAACCGAAACAGTTGAATCTTGCGGTCTCGATAACCTCGCCTCACAAGGAATCTCAGGTTATCGCACAGACGAACGGGATTATTCTAAAAGGCCGAGTCTCGGGATATTGGCAAGGTCGTCACACCACATACCATCCGAGCATTCTGACGTTCGAGTCCCGATTGAAGGTGTACGAATGCGACGGTGACATCAAAAGGAAAGAAGGCAAGCTTCGCATCACGAAAGCAAATGCCGTCACTCTGATTTTAACCGCAGCGACAAGTTATGAGAGCTACGATGACGTCGGCGCCGATCCCGCACAGAAGTGTGAAGCGGTTTTGACCGCCGTCAAAGGAGATTATGAAACACTGCTGAAAAAACATCTCGCCGACCACCAACGCTTGTTCCGAAGGGTCTCGATTGATTTGGGCGCAACGGAACAGACCAATAAACCCACTGACGAGCGGATTTTAAACTTCCGCAAAGGCGGCGATCCTCAATTGGCCGCCCTGTTGTTTCAATACGGGCGATATCTGATGATCGCGTGCAGCCGGCCCGGCTCCCAGCCGGCCAACTTACAAGGGCTTTGGAACGATTCACTCGGTCCTCCGTGGGATAGTAAATACACCGTCAATATCAACACCGAGATGAACTACTGGCCGGCGGAAGTCTGCAACCTGTCCGAATGCCACGAGCCCCTTTTCGGCATGTTGGAGGATTGCGCGGTCACCGGGCAGAAGGTCGCCAAAATCCATTACGACAGCCGGGGCTGGGTGCTTCATCACAATACCGACCTCTGGCGAGGTACGGCGCCGATTAATGCCTCTAATCACGGCATTTGGGTCACCGGCGGCGCCTGGTTATGTCAGCATTTCTGGTGGCACTACGAGTACACGCTGGACAAGGAATTCCTGCGAACCCGGGCGTATCCGATCATCAAAGAAGCGGCGGAATTCTTCGTGGATTACCTGATCGAAGATCCGAGAAACGACAAGGGCTGGCGTATTTCCGGCCCGTCGAATTCGCCTGAGATCGGCGGATTGGTCATGGGGCCGACCATGGATCACCAGATCATCCGAAATCTGTTCTCCAACTGCATCGACGCCTCGGAAATCCTGAACGTTGATGCGAAATTTAGAGACCAACTCAAAAAACTTCGTGCGCAAATCGCCCCGAACCAGATCGGGCGGCACGGGCAACTCCAGGAATGGCTGGAAGATAAGGACGATCCGAAAAACAAACACCGCCATGTTTCGCATCTATGGGGACTATTCCCCGGCTGCGAAATCACAAAGGAAGAGACGCCGGACTTGTTTTCGGCCGCACGCAAATCACTCGAATTTCGCGGCGACCAGGGGACCGGCTGGTCCATGGGATGGAAGGTCAACTTCTGGGCCAGATTGCAGGACGGAGATCATGCTTATAAAATCCTGGGCAACCTGCTCCGGCTAACCGGCTCGCCTATGACGGAATACCGCGGTGGCGGCATCTATCCGAATCTGTTCGACGCCCATCCGCCCTTTCAAATTGACGGGAATTTCGGCGTTGCAAGCGGGATCGCCGAGATGCTCCTGCAATCGCACCGCCGAAAGGAAAAAGGCGTTTACATCCTCAACGTATTACCGGCATTGCCGAAAGCCTGGCCGAACGGTAGTATAAAGGGGCTTCGTGCTCGTGGCGGCTTCGAGGTCGGGATATCCTGGAAAGCCGGAAAGCTATCGTTGTTGGAATTAAAATCATTAAAAGGTTCTCCTTGCGTTTTGACCTACGGAAAGACAAGCAAATTTCTTCCTACAGATAAAATTGAATCCTTTAGATTTAACTTTGATCTACAGAGCAAATAATCATCGGATTTGGGAGTATTGGCACTATGGTTAAAAATCGTAATCCAAAATATTTACGAGCAGCTATGCTCAGTTGCGCCACAATGTTCATCATGACAGGCTGTTCAACAAACAAGGAGGCTAAAAAACCGATGACCCGAGACCACGCGGTTCTGGACCGGCTGGAAAACGCCGAAAACTACACCCACATGCACCCGGATTTCGAGAAGGCTTTTGCCTTTCTCAGGCAAAGTAACCTGGCGGAGCTACCCGCCGAACGATATGCGATTGACGGCGAGAAGGTCTTTTGTATGATTAGTAAAGGACCGGGGCGCCGCCGGGCCGAAGCGAAGCTGGAAGCGCATCGTAAGTACATTGATATTCAATATGTTATTGCCGGTTCGGACGACATGGGCTGGAAACCGACAGCCGATTGCAAGCTGGTTGAAACGCCCTATAACGCCGAAGACGACATTGGCTTTTTCAACGATACGCCCGATAGCTGGACGCAGGTTCCGGCCGGTTCGTTCGTGATCTTCTTCCCGGAAGATGCCCACGCACCGCTGGTAAGCGACGAAGAAATTCACAAGGTCGTAGTGAAAATCGCCGTGCAATAAGCCCGAAAAAATACGGGTAAAAAATTAAATTGAATTTTATAATTTTCTTGAAGAAAAGAATTGACCCCCTGCACAAAATAGACTATAATGAGTATAAATTAATAAGTCATCAAGCCCCTGCTGAATCTCGCTTTTTCCTCTCCCTCCGCACGGCAGGGGCTTTTATTTCAACTTCCTCCGATCTGTTCCGCTGGTTCAAATGAAAGGGAAAGAAATATGAGAATTTCAATCAAGAGCGTGTTGGCGGTTATCTTTATTTTTCCCGCGTGGATGATAAACGCCGGGGAAATCCAAAAAGAAACGCTTCTCATCATAGAGCCGAACAAAACGAATCCCCGGAATTCCGAGGGAGATATAATTGCATTGAAGGACGGGCGGTTGTGCCTGGTCTATACGCGATTTCGAGGTGGCAGCGGCGATCACGCCACCGCCGACCTGGCCATGCGCATTTCCGACGACGGCGGTAAAAACTGGACCGATGATACAATCGTCGTCCCATGCGAAGGCGGTCTGAACGTCATGTCCGTCTCACTATTACGACTGGCCAACGGTAAAATCGCCCTATTCTATCTCCGCAAAACGTCAAAAGAAGATTGCTGGCCGCTCATGTGCATATCGAGCGATGAAGCCAGAACCTGGAGCCGGCCCAAAGTCTGCATCACCGACGAGGTCGGCTACTACGTGCTGAATAACGACCGCGCCGTCCAGTTGCGGAGCGGGCGAATCATTCTGCCCGTCGCCTGGCATCAAGGCCCCGGAAAGGCTCTTGACCGGGCCGGCGTGATTATGTGCTATCTCTCCGATGATAACGGCAAGTCCTGGCGGCGCAGCAAGGACACATTCAAAGGCTATGGCCCCGACGGCAAACGTATTATCGTACAGGAACCGGCCGTCGTCGAACTCAGCGACCGACGACTGATGATGTTCATACGAACCGACGCCGGGAGCCAGTACATCTGCTATTCCAGCGACGGAGGCGAAACCTGGACGAAAGCCCAACCATCGAACCTGGCTTCGCCCCTCAGCCCCGCCACCATCGAACGCATCCCCTGGACGGGCGATCTACTCTGCGTCTGGAACGATCATTCGGGCCTCCATCCTTACCCCAAAGGCCGCCGGACCCCGCTATGCCTGGCCGTCAGCAAGGACGAAGGCGCTGCCTGGAGCACATCGCAAATCTTAGAGAAAAATCCCGACGGCTGGTATTGCTACACGGCGATGGCCTTCGTAAAAGACCGCCTGCTCCTGGCCTATTGTGCCGGCGACAAGCAAGTCGGCGGGCTGAACCGACTCAAGGTCGTGGCCATTTCGAAAGATCAGCTCACCTCTTGTGCCCATAACCACGACAAAGCCGCGCTCTCGCGATAACATAACGTGTCGCGGGCGTCTCGCCCGCGCGTCAAGCGGGCATGCTGCCCGCTGTTACCGTAGGGTGTGCAGCTCGTTGCACACGAGGGTATTACGGTTTTTTTACAACGACAATCCTCCGCCTCGATCTCGTTGTCTTGCTCATTAGATCGAGGACCTTCGCCTCATCGACCCCAATCCCCAGGCCAGTATCGCCGTTTATCTTGACTCGCCCCTCTCTAATAGATAGCGGCGTCTCAAGCACATCCGCCGTCAGGAACTGCGGGCCGTTCAGCGCGGCGGGCTTGTTCTGACCGAAAGCACTATATAATCCCACCGACGCGGCCATTGCGATATCCGGGTCCGTCAATCCGCTGCCCAGCCACATCAGCCCGGCGTCCAGGAGCATCTCGATCTGACGCTTAGCCGGGAGCAGGCCGCCGCAACGACAATGCTTCATCGCCACGCCGTCCAGCATCTTCAAACGAATAAACTCAGATAACTCCACCGGCGAAACGACGCCCTCGTCCATCAGAATCGGCAATGCACCCTGCTTTTTAAGGGCCTGATACCCACTGATCCGATTCGGCTTCAGGGGCGCCTCGAACACATCCACCCCGGCGTCGGCTAACTTCGGCGCAACGCTCAACGCCGTTTCCGGATCGTAGCCCCCATTGGCGTCCGCCCACAAGAATCCCTTCGGCGCACGCCGGCGAACCAGCTTAGCCAGGGCGACGTCGAATGCCGGAGCGGGCGAGACCTTGATATTGAAATTCTCGTAACCATTTTCATAACCAGTATTTATGACCTCCTCCGCCTCGTCCAAAGTTCGGGCGTTCACCGTCCAGCTCAGCGTAACCGGCGCGCCTTTGGGCCGATTCCACATCTGCCAGAGCGATTGGCTTTGTTTTTTCCCCGCTATGTCGTGCAAAGCGATATCCAGGCCGGACCGTGCAATCGGCATCGCCGTGGAGAATCCCGGCGCCAGGGCCTTATCCAGCACTTTATGCGCCCCGGCTATATCCAGCGGATCGCACCCGATCAGAGCCGGAGCGAGATAATCCCTGAGCACGCTGATCGTCGTATCCAGCGTCTCGTAGCTCCACAAGGGCGACGGGATACTCTGACCCCAACCGACTGTCCCGTCGGAGGTTATGATCTTAACGACCACCGCGCCCCGCCCATACGCGCCGCGTGGCCCGAGGAAGAATTTGAAATACCCCTTCGTCGGATACAGAACCGGAAACAGCTCGATCCGCTCGATTTTCGCACCCGGCTCATTCGCATAGGCCACCGCCGAAATAAGCCCCAGCGAAATCCCAGCCGCCCCACGCAGAAATCCCCGCCGACTAATAAAAATTGGCTTTGTTTTTTGAAATTCGTTTTTGCAATACGCATCACGCAGTACGCAATACGAATCAATTGGCTTTGTTTTTTCAAATGATTTGACAGGATAACAGGATAAACTGGATTTCTTCTTTTGTTTAGGATTTAGAGCTTCGTGCTCAGGATTTGCAGCCGAAGGCTGGCTAATTGGGTTCGTTTTTTTATTTACCGCAGAGATCGCGGAACACGCGGAGAGTTTGTTATTATTTTTATTTATCATTTCATTAGCCCAATCAATATCACATTCCTCGGCGTTCCCAGCGATCCCGGCGGTAAGACAACAAATTGGGTTCGTTTTACAAATTCGTTAACGCAATACGCATCACGCAGTACGCAATACAAAGTAAATTGGCTTTGTTTTAACGAACGAACACAATTTAGCATGAAATTTGACATGAATTCACATGGTTTTTGTGAATTATTGTAAAATTTTGTAAAACTTTGTGCATTTTTGGCCACAGATTTCACAGGTTAACACAGATTCTGTAATCCCGAAGCCACAAAGACGCGAAGGTACGAATTGTTTTGCATAGTTCGCTACGAAGTCACAAAGGCACAAATCCTTGCCTTCGACATTCGATATTCACCAGACTGTCTTCTGTATTCTATCCTTTCTATGTTTGTTACCTATTATACTACATTCAGCCCCCAAAGTCAAGACATTTCAAGCCACAGATTTCACAGTTTTACACAGATTCTTACCTTCGATATTCGATCCCGATTTACATCGGGATTCGGTCTTCGATATTCATTGGCATCCGTTTCATAGGGTGGCGGCTCCGCCCCACCGTTTCTTCTGAACACGAACGGATCTATAAGCTGTAAAAAAAGATGTGCCCCTAATTCTCCCCCTAATTCTCCCCATACTCCCCCCCATCATTCCCTAAATAACATTAAAAAGGAATATCATCACTATCAAGATGCATTGATTGTGGGTGACTCTTGACTAACTGCTCGTCAATAAAATGGTATTGACTACCAGTCCATTCAAAAAGCAAATTCGGTAATCTGTTCTTAGCAGAAAAACATTCGCGGATTTGACAATTCTCATTGAAGGCCGAGAGTATTTTCTCTACATGTGATTCATCCATTTTTTTGAAGCGTGGTAGAACATTGGTGACGAAAAACTTACTATCAGCATAAGAAGGAGAATCCTTGAATGCGTTTATTGCCGCTCGTTTCATTTTTTCTTTCGTCGCAGAGTGTTCGACAATGATACCGAAAATATCACTTGTCATTTTATTTATATCTGACCATGCCCCAGGAAGAGCTTGGTATTTACCAATAAAACCGTAAGGATCCTTGCCTATTTTGACGGGAATAACCGGGATATATCTTCCCACTGCAACGCCAACTTCTTGGTCGGTCCAATTACTATCGTGAAAAGCTTCCGACATCAAAGCAATCAGTAGATCCATAGAAAATAGAGCGTTTTCAATCTCTTGAATCCACTCCTTGGTTGGTTCTATATCTTTATGTGCCACAAAGCAAGAAATTCCATAACGTTCAAGTTCATCTTTAAGTTCACCTGCCTTATGCTTGTTTTCTGCTTTGTGAGTGATAAATACTCTAACGTAGGCTGGTTTCCAAATTCTCGCTAAAGCGTCATCAGATATGTGTTTTTTAGCTGGCAAGATAAATCCAGATTTTTCCCGCCAATTTTCATCCTCTGAGAGTTGCATTTCTATCGAAACACAATCTAAAAATTCACTACGTATTTCTATTAACTTGTTTAGATCATCGGTGATTTGGCTTTCATATTCGCCTTTCGTTTCCACAAGTTTAGCGAAAATAATGTCTGGAACCTGTAAACGTAAAAGAAAACCATATTGCCCCCCATCCAAATTGTCATAACTGTGCTCTTCTATGGTAATTGTTGCATTCGCAAGGAGTTCTTGGAGAAAATCTAACCCCTTTATTTTGTATATCTGCATTAAAGACGCGATATATCTTTCAATTTCTTTTGGAAGTCGCAGGCTCATTGCTTTTCTTCTACGATTCTTCGTGTATCATCAATCCAAATTATGTCTTCTTACGTAGCCAGAAGTATTTCTGAAAACGATATACTTCACTTCAACTGACGTCTGCATCCCCAAGCCGTTTTTTTCAAAATATTTATCATGAAACATTCTTATCTAAATATACACTGCGTCTATTCTTGAGTCTATTCCTTTAATCCATACTCCTGGATGGCCTTTTTCATAGATTCACACCATGTTAAAAGTAAATCTATCTCGGTATCAGAAAGCTTTCGTTTAATATGACATTTCAGATCCCGACCAGCAGGAACAAAGAGACCTGTACCTTCTGCCTGCTCTCTTAGGTCTTGGAGCATTTTCTCCGGAACTGCGGTCTTCTGTTCCACACCGCCCCGGTCAAGTAATGCAGTTCGAATAGTCTGCCTATAAACCGAATCAGGTGGGTATACAAAACAAATAGCAACATGATTACCTTCTATATCGGCATTAAGGGAAAA
>Ga0272442_10002646_pt1 | contig 25705 bp, 20 predicted proteins | sample SSMForm2O_FD_200262 | JGI IMG/M metagenome (GOLD analysis project Ga0272442, IMG submission 200262) | Marine sediment archaeal communities from Little Sippewissett salt marsh, Falmouth, MA, United States - SSM-Form-2O | ecosystem: Environmental > Aquatic > Marine > Wetlands > Sediment ... | reverse complement strand
TCCACCCGGTAGAACACCTTCGTCCCTTCCCGGCGACTGGCCAGAATACCTTTGTCCTTCATGATGTTGAGCTGCTGGCTCGTGATGGCCTGTTTCTCGCCCAGCGCTTCACTGATCTGGCCGACGCACATCTCCCCGGCCTCCAGCAATTCGACGATCTGCAGGCGGATCGGATGGGCCACCGCCTTCAACACGTCTGCCGCATGGTTTGCCAGTTCCTTGTCCATTATCGGGCCCTTTCTTTGTCGATATATCGCAATATAGCGATATTACTATTAATAGGCCTCGGGGTTCATGCAAAAGAGAAAAAAATCGCGCCTTGGCCTCCGGGTCCCCGGGACGCTGCCCAAGCACGGTGTCCCGCTTTTGCACCAGCGGCCTGGGTGCTGCCAGGCTGCGGGGCGATTTGAAATTGTGGCACCGGTCGGGTATACTCGCCGCTCGGCCCTGGAGTCGAGGAAAGCTGTTCCAGACAGGTCTTGGAGAGTGCCCGTCATGCTGCGGTTCAGTCGGTTCGAAGAGGCTAGCGGGTATTGTGGCAAGTGTCTCAAGCAGGTGCCGGTCGGACGGCAGGGTATCAACCACGTGCCCCACCTGATCCTGACCCTGCTGACCGGTCTGTGGGTGATCTTCTGGATCCTCGACGCCCGCAAGCAGCGGCCCTGGCTATGCCTCGAATGCGGGGCGCCGGTATATAAGATCATGAGCGATCCGTTTCAGGATGGCAAGCGACACTAGGAGATCAGCGCATCATGGAGTGCCAGAAAGAGAAGAATCTGAAGAACTGCAATTGTTCATATCCCGGGTGCGGCAAGAAGGGCATGTGCTGTGAATGTCTGAGCTATCATCTGGCTTTGAAGCAACTGCCCGCCTGCTGCTTCCCCGACGATGTCGAGCGGACGTACGACCGGAGCTTCCGGGCCTTTGCCAAGGCGTGGTCGTTGTAACGGCATCGCGAGACGCGTTGCGTGACGATTTCGGATGAGCCTGTGCGGCCAGTGGCAGCGCGGGCTTGTTTCGCTGGTCGAAGCGGCTTCATGTGTCGCTGTCGTAGTAGACGATGTAGTCGCCTTCGTGATTGCTGGGGGTCAGGTCGTTCCATTTGACGAATCGAACGGAGCCGTCGAGGTAGGCGACTGCGAGGCCATCGGGCTTTGGTCGCATCGGTCGACCCACGGCAAACTGGAACGTCCCGCCGATATGGGAGCTGTACCACGCCGGCCAATTTCCACCGCCATCTACGGCGTCGTAGCGGTTGTAACAGAAGCAGGTCACGAGCGTGTTCGAGGTGGGCTGGTCCGTGATCTTCTTGGGTGTGACGTATTTGCGGCCGGTGTTCTTGTCCGTCCAGTCGCCTCGGTTGCCCCAATAGATCCAGCCGACGTGAGCTGCCTCGACCAACGGGCGTGTTGATGGCAGGGGGCTAAGCCAGTTGTTCGTCGACTCGAAGTGCTTGCGGGCCGTCTCGCACGTGGCGTGTTCTTCGGTGAGCCCGTACTGTCCGAATGTCATCATCGTCTTGTAGTTCAACAGGGTCAGCAGGTCAGCGCTGTCCCAGTCCCTGTTGTAACCGGGCGCCGACTTGTCGATGACGTTGCCCTCGGGCAGGAACCCATCGTTGTCGCCCGCGTACATGTGGCCTACCAGTAATCCCTGATGCAGATTGTTCTGGCATGCCACGCGTCGGGCGTGAGCTTTCGCCTTGCGCAAGCAGGGCGACATAATCGACATGAGCAGGGCAATGACAGCAATTACCACAAGTAGCTCGATGAGAGTAAAACCTGTTCGATCCGATCGTGCGTTTCTGTTGATAGACATTCCCTTACCTCTTCTTATCGAGAGTTTGCCGATTGCCCATTCCGCCGATCCCAAATCGACGGACGCTTCCACGTGGTGCTATTTCCCCACGGCCCGTTGGGCCGTCTTGGTTCAGTTCGCTACACGGTCTCGGCGTTCCTTCAGTTCTCGCCAGTTCGTCAGGACGATGCCCTCAGATTCGATGAACGATCTGATATCCGGATCGGTCATGAGCTGCATCTCCGCCTCGCGGGCCGATCCGGAGCCGGAGATGTAGGCGAAGACCTCCGTGGGATCGGTGCAGTGTACGATGATTTCCGTGATGCCCGGTTCCATATTGCGAAGCAGCGTCTTGAGTTCCTCCTTTCGCCCGGCATAGTCCCGCGCCTGCGTCGGTTGCGTCACGAGATCGTCGATTACGGGCAGGCCGGCGCTCCACACCTGGGCGGCCAGCGTGCGCAGCAAGGGCTTGAACTCTCCAGCCTCGGCTCCGATGTACTGCATGTGCCCACCGAAGATGAGGATCGGGATCTGCTTCTCGATACCCACCTTTACATACCGGTCGACATAGGTCGGCTGGAAACACGTCCCCATGTGGCTGTCGAGATGAGTCGGGCGAATGCCCATGGCGATCGCCTTGTCTACCTGGGCGCGCATTTCGGCCTCGACCTCATTGGGCGAGGCGTGGCTCACAACCTGAGGAACGCTATGCCAGAGGTAGCCGTCCTCATCCATCAGGCCCGGCACCACCGATGGACCGGCTACCGGTCCCCAGCGATAGCGCTTCCACTCGGCGGTGAGCGCCAGATGAATGCCCGCGTCGACTTGGGGATTCTCCTCAAGCCATTGCGCGCACTCAGGAACCCAGGAGCAAGGCATCATGATGCTCAGAGATGTGGCGACCCCGTTCTCGATGGCCTTCTTCGTGCCCATGTTTGAATCGTGCGACATGCCCGCGTCGTCCACGTGAAAGATGACCGCCTTCGTTCCCGCCGGCCATCCCAGGCGCTCGGCGTACGTGGGTTCATTGCCGTACGTTACTGGTGTTCTCCCCACAAGCACCACGAATACGAAAGTGGCGAGTAATCTGACTCGCATACCATTGCGCATGACCGACTCCTTCTGCCTTATCCTGTTCGAAGCTTTCACGTTCGGAACGAACTTCCCAAGACTACTTGTCCTCATTCCACAAATCCCTCGGTGTGATGATCTGGCCGCCGGGGTCCTTCAGGAACATGTAGGCCAGGCTGATTTCATTGTTGCCTGTCTCAGCCATCTTCTCGGCAAAGGCGTCGGCGTCGAAGAAGACCTCAGGCTGCTCTTTTGCATAGGTGATTAGCGCATCGACACTGAACCCCTCGGCCGGGTCCCAAATGCGCAGCCCCACGGGAAGCTTGCTCTCCCGCAATGCGTAGATGCGCACCCATCCCGGACTGATAACCGATTGGGCATCGAAGACCGCGAGGTCCTCGCCGATAGCGGCCTGGGCATTCGCCGCGGGCGTGACATCGATGAGTTTGCCTGCCGAGATACTCTGGATCACCGTGTCCAGCGAGAATTCATGAGGCGTTGCCAGCAGTTGAACAATACCGGCGGCGGTCTCATCGGCTTCGGTCTCGTGACGTTGGCGAACGTCAAAAGCGTGGGTGACCCGACCGTCTCGGCCAAAGATGACCTGGGAGCCCACCCGCATGCGGGCAGACCCGCCTTTGCCCATCCACAACTCAAACTGCCTGGGCTGAGCGAGCGCATCTTCCTTGACATAGATCGATGCGTAGAAGAACGGCATCGATTGGAACTGCTGCGTGACATCGGCCCAGGCGACGCCGCCGCCCGCGAGCATGGCGCCGAACTGGCCCACGAGGGTGCCCAGAGCCAGGAGAATCACCGCCGCAGCCGCCAGGCGGGCCACGCGATTCTCGAAGACGAAATCCCAATATCCCAGACGCGGCGTCGACGCTGCCGGCTGGTCCGCACTCGCATAAGCCTCACGCATCTTGCTCAGCACCTTCTCGCTCACTGCATCATCAGTGCCGATAGAAGCGTGTTTGGCAAACCGTTCGATGTCATCTTGCGATTTCATTTGGTGACCTCACTATTCAACAACACCCGCAGTTTGTCCAGGGCGTAACGATATCGGCTCTGCACGGTCTTGATCGAGGCCTTCTGCCATTTGGCGACCTCTTTGAACGGCATTTGACCATACAGATGCATCGTCACGACCTCGCGCTGGTCAAACGGCAACTGGGCCAGCGCACCACTGACGCGCTCGAACTCGTCACTGCATATCATCCAACGTTCGGGCCCCTTCGCGTCGGAGGCCAGTCCCGCCGCCTCGTCCAGCGCCGTGGTCTTGCGACGCGAGACAGCCTTGATTCGGTTGCGGGCTGCGTTGGCGACGCAGGTGGCCAGGAAACCCTTGAGGCTGCCGGTCAACCGAAACGTCCGGGCCGAGCCGGCGAACTTGACGAAGACATCTTGAACGATGTCTTCGGCTTCGGCTGTATCGCTCAACATCGAGGCCGCCAGCCGCAGCAGGTCGTCGCGGTACTTCTCGTAGACGCACGCCAGCGCGGTCGCGTCGCCCCGGTTGAGCCGCCAGACTAGCAACCTGTCTTCCACCTGCACCGAAAAGGCCCTTTCGTCGAGAACATGCATGCCTCACTAATATAACAACAAAACGACCGGCTCTGCTCTAAGGACAACGGCTTTTCTTAGACACGAGGGGACAAAAACCGGCATGGACTGGTAGCGGGCGGTGTTCGCGCGGCGTGTGGCGAGACGACCCCAGAAAAGAGCCGTGGCCCCGACGATGGGTCGCCGGGGCCACGGTCGATACGTCGCTTGAGGCGGATACGGATCACTAGTCCGTACGCCGCGTCGTCTCAGACGTTACTCGGCAGCGAGGTGGCCGTAGCCGATGTCGTCGATGAAGATCAGGCCGGTGCCACCGGCGCTCGGGTTGTCCCGATCGCCGACGCCAACGTAGATCATCGAGACACGACCCAGATTCACGCCCGCCAGATCACTGAACGGGATCACCCATTCGGTCCATTCGGACCCGGTGGTGATGTTCGCATCCGGGTGCGTCGCGACCGCGACGTTCCCACTCGTGTCCTCGACCGCCAGATACAGTGGCTCGGCAGCGTTGTCCGCCTGACCGGCGACGAACAATCTGAGGCTGTCGGCTCCGTTGGTATCGAGGTTCATATTGCCCAGGTCACGCTCGGCCTCCGAGTAGAACGGCGCCGCATCATTGGCATATTCCAGAGGCATCGACTGGCTGCCACTGTTGACGATGCTCTTCTCGGCAAACGGTGCCTCGAAATAGCCGACTGTCGAGCCGGTATCGTTGACGAAGCCATCGATCCAAGTATCGAAGATGGCGTTGTCGTCGTCGTTGTAGCTTTCCATGTCGTCGATCACCGCGTACTCGACGGTGGCGAAGCTCCAGACGTCGCCTGCCCAGGTTTCCGCGTCCTGGACCTCGTCGATGCGCCAATAGTAGGTGCCGCCGAAATCCAGGGCGTCGGGCGCATAGCTCTTCTCAGTGACCGTGTCGACCAGGGCCGTACCATCGGCAACGGCAGCTTCGTCGGTGCTGAGATAGACCTCGTGCGAGATAGCGTCCCGACCGACGCGCCAGCCCAGAACGGGATTGGCATCCACGCCCGTCTCCCCGTCGGCCGGCTGCGGCTCACGGGCATGGGCGGGAATGAACATGAACCGTACTTCGCTCAGGCCGAACTGGCCCAACACGCCGTAGCCGCTGCCGATCGCGATACGGACAGCCTTCACAGCCGCGCCGCCGAAGTCGACGATCGTGTTGGCCGCATAACTCGGTTGAGCCGTCGCCTGTACGAACTGTACGTCACCCAGCACGGTCCACGCGGCACCATCGGAGGTGTACTCGATCGTCACGTCCTTGACGCCGAAGCCCAGAATCGGTTCGAACATCTCGTTGTAGTTCCACACCTGCATCTCGTGCAGCTTGTAGACCCGGTCGAACGTGTACTCGATCTGAGCGGGATCAGCTCCAGGAGTGCCAAGCCACATGTCACTGCTTGTGGTTGAGTGCTGGCCAAGTTCGTCTAGGCCCGACCCGTCGATAGTTCGCTCGATACCCACGCCTTCCTCAGACGTTGTATTCGTGCTGGCAACGATTCCCGCGATCGGGTAGGCCAGAGGCTCGGCCGTAAAGGTCCACACTTCGCCCTTGAAGATGGTGTTGTCGGGCGCCGCATTGACCTCGTCGACGCGCCAGTAGTAGGTCTGGCCGATTTCGAGCAGGCCGTCAGGGTCGTACGCCGTGTCGGCCTGTCCCTCGCTGACCAGCACGCCTAGCGGATTCGCTCGCGTGGCGTTGTTGACGTCGTCGAGCACTGTCCCCAGGTACACATCGTGGGTGGCGGCGTACTCGCCCGCTATCCAACTCAGCACGATGTCGCGCGGCACGTCGGTCGTCTCGCTCTCGGGAACCGGATCGCCAGCCAACTCCGCGTTTGGTCCCTTGCCCGCCATCACGTCCAGGACCTCGCCTTCGGCCAGCGCGCGGTTGTAGAGACGCACGTCGCTCAGCGCACCGGACCAGAATTCAGCCCCGTTCGTGGCGTCGCCCCCCATAGAAAATGGATTCTCGTCGTTTTCTGCGGTTGCCGTGTTTGATTCGGTCGGCACGCCATTGCGGTAGTGTTGCAGATCGGCCCCATTCTTGACGGTCGCCAAGTGCGCCCATTCATCCGCGGGGATGTCTTCGTAGTCGATCGTTCCTGCATGATCAGTGTTATAGTACTCAAAGCGCGTGGGCGTGAACTTGATGAACTGCAAGGGCGACGCCGTTCCGCCGTAGCGATTGCCCAGCACAACCATATTGGCTCCCCCTCCGTCGCTCACCTGCTTGCACCAGAAAGCCCAGGTAAACCCGTTTTCGAGCGTCATTGCAGGGATGATTAGAGGGGTTTCGATGAGGTCAGCGCTCCCACTGAAACTGACCGCCGTGCGACCCGCATCCTGAATCCAATCCGGCGCGCCACCGAACGTACCGTCGTTGCCCCCGCCTGAGGAGTCGAGAACGGTTGTCCCGGTTCCTTCGTCCAGTTTCCACCAACCAATCAGCGTTGGATCACCGGCAGCCTGTGCCAGCGCCGTGACCATCATGCTCATTGCGAAGGCGCAGAGCGTCAGCTGAATCAACTTCTTACCCATGGCTGTCCTCCTTTGGATAGAGATGAAGATGAGTGATGATGAGGTATTCGACCACACACTGACTTACCTCCCGACCACAACATTCGTTACGCGTTCTCAGGTGTCGCGTGTATCTCGGCGTCGCAATCGCGTCATGCCGGCATGGCGAGCCGTTGTGGCAACAGATCGAACCGCAAGCATCTGTCGCATCTCCAACTCGACCTTGCCGTTCCCTTCCTCGGCTACCCATCCCGCATGGACTCGGGACCAGACCTCACTCTCAAGACGTGCAGATGCTCTGGTGAAGGTGTTGCTTCGTTTTCCCTGGCTCCGGTTTCCTGCGAAACGGCGGGTTTTCGTCTGCCCAGAAAGAGATCAACCGCAAAACCAACCATTGCTAGTATACCAAGTGGCCAATCACCGAGTCAAGCCGGGAGTTTCGAGATTCAAGGCGGTTCAGGGGCAGGAGGAGGCTAACCAGGCCGGTCTGCACTCAGGTCGCCACGAGGTTGACTCTTCCGAGTTTGACGCCCTTCATGCTCAAAATGCGTTCACCGACCCGGTTGATCTCCGCTACCCGGCCGCGCAGCACGATGATTTCGAGGCAATCGTGCTTGTCAAGATGGACGTGCAGGGAGGAGATGGCCTGCAAGAGGTGAGAATGCTGCAAGTCGACGAGCTTTTCGGTCAGTCTCGTCGCATGGTGATCGTAGACCAAAAAGACCGCGGCGACCGCCTCGGCTTGAGGATCACTGAGTCGCTCCTGGCTCAGTTGCTGGCGCACCAGGTCGCGAATGGCCTCGGAGCGGCTCTGATAGCCCTGTTGCGCGATCAAGGCGTCGAAGTCGGTCAGAAGGTCCTTGTCGAGTGACACGCCGATGCGTTCAAGATCTGCCATTGAAAACCTCGTCTGTAGTGTCCCGCTAGTCCTTGCTCGTTACGTAGATGGCCTGCTCCGCAAAGAGATTGGGTGCCAGCCGAATAGGATTCGAGCGGGTCTTGCCGAGCGGAATTCTCCTCTCGACTCTGATCCCCAACCTCTCGCAGAAGTCGTCGAAATCTCGCAGAGACAGACAATGAATGTTGGGCGTATCGTGCCATTCGAACGGAAGCTGCCGCGTCTTCGGCGCCTGGCCTGACAACAGCAGTTGAATGCGACATCGCCAGTTCGCGAAGTTCGGGAAGCTCACGATCACTTTGCGGGCGACGCGTAGAAGTTCCTGGAGGACCATCTCGGGGTCCTTTATCGTCTGGACGGTCTGTGACAGAATCGCATAGTCGAAACTCTTGTCCGCGTAACGACTCAGGCCGCGTTCGACGTCATATTGAATGATGGAAAGCTTCTTGCAGACGCAGCCGAGAACCAACTCCTGCTGCAGCTCGATGCCCTTGCCGTCGATTCGCTTGTCCTGACGCAGGCGTGCGAGCAGCTCGCCATCGCCACAGCCGACATCCAGTACGGTGCTGTCGGGCTCGATGAGTGATTCCACGAGTTCATAGTCGACGCGGGCTCGATACGCTTGTTCGTGCTGGCTCAAGGCCCGGATGTCCCTGCTACCGCAGACGCCTTGGATACCGACCGCCCCTTGGGATTGTGTAGCCACGAGGAAGCAGCTCAGGAACGATCCGAGCGTTTCGTTTTCGAGCAGGAAGGCATCGTGTCCGTACATGGAGGCGATGTTGCAGTAGCTCACGTCCCTGCCGTTGGCCACCAGGGCATTGACCATGGCCTCGGACTGAGCCGGCGTGAAAAGCCAGTCGCTGCTGAAGCTGACGACCAGGAAGCGGGCCCGGACCTGGGCGAAGGCCTGGCTCAGAGCCCCATAGTCCCGCTTGAGATCGAAGTAGTCGGCCGCTTTGGTGATGTACAAGTAGCTGTTAGCATCAAAGCGATCGACGAAGGTCTGTCCCTGATAGTCGAGATAGGTCTCGACGGAAAATTCCGAGTTGAAGTCGTAGCGATAGTCACTGGCGCTGCGCAGCTCGCGCCCGAATTTCTGTCGCATCCCCTCCTCGGATAGATACGTGATGTGTCCGATCATACGGGCGATCGCCAGTCCTCGGGCCGGGAGCTGATCGGGCCGGTACTGCCCGTTGGCGAAATTGGCATCGCCGAGAATGGCGTTTCGCCCCACGGCGTCGAAAGCAATGGACTGGGCGCCAAGGTTCGTGGTCGTGGCGACGGGAATAGCCGCGTCCATCATCTCGGGATAGGCGATGGACCATTGCAGGACCTGCATGCCGCCAATCGAACCACCGACCACGGCCAGCAGGTGCCGGATGTCCAGTTTCTCCAGCAGCAGCTTCTGCACCCTGACCATATCGGCGATGGTGATAATGGGAAAGTCCAGACCATAGGGCTTGCCCGTCTCGGGATTGACCGAAGAGGGCCCCGTCGTGCCCGCGCAGCCGCCCAGGAAATTCGAACAGATGACGAAGTACTTGTTGGTGTCGATCCCTTTGCCGGGTCCGATCATGCCTTCCCACCAACCGCCCTTCGTGTCGTCGGGGCCGTGGTAGCCGGCCGCATGAGCGTTCCCACTTAGCGCATGGCAGACCAGGATCGCGTTGTCCCGACTGTCGCTGAGTTGTCCGTACGTTTCATAGGCGACGTCGACCGGCCCCAGTTTCTTGCCGCACTCCAGCTCCAGAGGCTGGTCCGACTCCACCACACGGACGAACCGTGTTTCCACCACACCCACGGAGTTCTCATCTGTTCTGGCCATAACTCCACCAGTATAGCCAAACCGCCGTTTCTGTAAACCGCAACCGCACCGCGTGAGGTCTTCCTGGCCTCCATCGCACACGATGTCTCTCTATACGAGGATTGCAGGCAAAGGATCGCGACCGACGACACGGACGGGCATTGAGGCGAGATTCTGTGACAGGATCGGCCGGGCCAGTCTTGGCAGGTGACCGGGAAAAAGGCCGTTCCCTAGATGATTTCGAGACGGCGGAGAATGGATTTGGTCCAGCGGGCGCTGCGCGTCTGCGACATGATCAGCAGGAGCATCACAACCAGCCAATAGCCCGCGAAGCGCAGATAATAGAGGACCATCTTCAGTGTGCTCTCACCCTTGGAGGAGAACCACGCGATCAGGTCGGCTGGCGTGTAGACCACCCCGATCACGCTGGAGTCGAGCAGCTTCTGCCATGGGACGACCAGAACGACCATAATCAAGGAGAGGAAGAACGCACGCGAAATATGGTTGATCCCGCCCAGCCGGCCGATGAGCGAGACCATCAGACTGAAGAACATGGCCATGCAGTAAAGGGCCGCCGTGACGATCAGGATCCCGTCGACCAGATCGATCGTGCGAGCCAGATGGCCGAAGGTCAGCTTCTTGAGGAGTCCCGTTTCGGGTTGGCTATCGGCCGGAACAGCCAAACTGGCAGCGGGGGTATTCGCATCCGCTACGGCCGGCACCATGGACTCTGCGGCCGTACCGGCGGGAACCCCGACGAATTTCAGATCAACGAGCCAGAAGGACAATTGAGCCAACACCAGGCAGATCACCACCATCAGGAAGAAGAAGTTCTTCCATCCACGGAAGACCCCCACCGCCTCCAGACAATCGGTTGTTTCGATCATGTGGCTCTGGTTGATCGGGCCTTCGTTCATATCCGATTTCTCCCATCTGTACGGCGTTTGTCGATTTCTCGGAGACAAAAACCCAATGCGTGTTGCCGGGGTCCTCGAACGGGCTCAATCGAGACGCGGCCGCGACGGGTTCGCTCCTCGAACGTCGGCCGTCATTTTGCGGGATGGCGACAGGAAATGCAAATAAATTCTTAGCCGACAGGTGGTTCGGGATATGTTACCCGTGGCGATGACAAGTCGTCGACAGATCAAGTCATTCGCGGGGCATCGCGCGAAGACGATCGGTTCATTCGCCGCAGTGCAGAGGTTGGCGGCAGCTCTTGATGGCGTGCGACAGGCCGCACGTTACCAGGCCTACCGTGTGCAACTCCTCCGGCCTCAACGCGTGTGATATGGGGCGGTGGAGAAGCAAGAAGCCCAATGACCGTCCGAGGTCGTTCAGGGGAAGCGCCGCGGCCGACGTCTGGCTCAGCTCTGCCAGATCGCCTTCCAGGCCCATGACGCACATCTCGTCGAGCGTGCACAGGCGATTCGACTTGCAGATATTCTCCACTAACTCCGGGGTGAACAAGTCCTCCAGCGGCCGGTCTTCGACCGGGCAGGTCTCGTTGCTGTCCACAGAATAGACCCTGCAGCCCTCCGGATGACGCAGAAAGAACGTGACGCTGGTGCCCGGCAGTTCCTCTCGGATAAGCCGGCCCGCCTTCACGAGAAGGCTCCGCAAGTCGTTGTCTCCGAGCAGATTCTTGTAGAACGTGCCCGCGAAACTGACCCCGCTCAGCCGCTTGACAAACCCCCGGTGGGCCGCGATCAGATCGTTGCAGAGAATATCTATCTGGCTCGCCTGCCGTTTCCGCTCTTTGTTCAGCTTCTTGACGAGCAGGCGCAGTCGCTCATGTCGTTGGCTCTGGCTCATATTCCTCCAGGTCAAATGGGGCCCGTCGTCGGGAACACCCCTACGTGTACAGTTCGGCTCGCCGCTTGCAGCGCTTTAGCCGCAAATGGCGTTTGGCGCTGCGTTGAGTGTGTCGCCCCATAAACAGGCCCCTATTGCAAGTGAGGCTCTTCCAGGCGTTGGACGTGATGAGCAGACCGGGGCGGCAGAGTGGACTGGGGAGGCAGGCGCAGTGAGGTTTTCGGACGTCGCGGTTTCTCCGCACGAGACCGCGACATCTACCGAGCCGATACGGACAGAGCCCCGAGAGACACTCAGTAACCCGTCCCACGGCAGACTCGCCGCCTGTCCCTCGCTGACCGCAATACACCCACTATACACAAATACGACCGAGCCGGGCAATTGTGGAAACTACGTATTTTCTCATGGGGTATGGGGGGCTCGGCAAACATGCGGGGTCGGCCGCTGAGTCGGCCTATGAGCCGTGCGATATCGCCACACCGAATCAGCTACAGGTCTCGGCGCGTCAAATCCGGGCTGTCAACAGGTGACATCACCGGACCTTCAATTCGTAGAGACGTACGCCGTATCCCGGTGCGGTCAGCGCGGTGCTTGCATCGTTGATTGTCTTCTCCTCAATGGCGATCTCCGCTTCCCGGCCTGGGTCGTTGTACGCCATCGGGTCAGCATGTGCGATCGTCCAGCAGCGGCCGGACCCCGACAGAGCGGTCCCCTCCAGTGTCAGATCCAGTTCGTAGGTCACCGCGGTGGGGTTCACGATCCCGATGGTGATGGCCTTCTTGTCGGCCGTCCATGCCGCTGCGACATCCAGCCCGTGCATCTGGCCGGTAACATTCAGCGGGATCTGCCCGAAGTGATGGCGATACAGTTTCAGCACCAGTCCGGTCGTTTCCAGCGCCGCGGCTGTCTTGCTGGTCTTGATCGCGCCGATGACATTCACCGTCTGGGCGTAGTTCGCCATGAAGTACAGGTCGCTGTAGCGCATCATCTCATGCAGCCCGGCCGCGATGCCCAGCGCATCCTTCATGAAATACCGCGTCCCCAGCTCGCCGAAGACGTGCGGCCCGTACCAGTAGTTCCACTCGTCCAGGGCGATCCGAATGTCCTTGCCTCGGAGAGAATCAAGCTCCTGGCGGTACTCCCGATGAGCCTCAGCGATCCCGCGCACCGCCCCCGGGATCTGGGCGACGTGTTCGCTGACCGAGTCCCTTCCCTGGCGATAGAAGTGCTCGCTAATCAGGTCCATCGTATCAGCACAATGCGTCATCATGCCTTGCGTCCACGTGCCGACAGAGCCGACACCGATCAGTTTGATCGCCGGATCGACATTCAACATGGCCTCGGCGAAAAGGTTGTGCTTCAGCACGTAGTGATTCAGCGACATGTGGCCGAGCTGCCATGCGCCATACATCTCATTGCCGATGCACCACCACTTCACGTCGTAAGGCTCGGCGTATCCGTTCTCGACGCGCCACCGACCCATGAGCGTGTCCGCCGCGCCGTTGGCGTATTCGACCTCCTGAGCCGCCGAGTAGTCATCCCCAAGTCCGGCGTTGACCGCGATCATTGGTTCCGTCCCCACCTCCCGGCAGAACAGTATGAACTCGTCCAGCCCGAAGTCGTTGTGTTCAATCCCGCGCCACGCCGGATTCCGGCGGGGCGGCCGTTTGTCCCGTGGACCCACTCCGTCACGCCAGTTGTAGCCACTGACGAAGTTCCCGCCGGGCCAGCGATAGACCGGCGCGTTCAACTCCTTGAGCAGCTTCAGTGTGTCGGCCCGCATCCCGTGCACATTGTCGGCCGGCATCAGCGAAACGGTCCCGACATAGGCTCGGCCCCGACCGACCCGGATCTCCAGCATGGCCTCGTCCGTGGACGCTCCCGCAGTGAAGTCAAGCGGGCACTCAACGTACCGATTGGCATTGACCGTGAAGAAGTCGGACGCGCGCTGACGTGCGGCCTCGCCCCAGACGAGAGAGACCTCGACGTTGGCGCCTTCACTCGTCGCGGGCCTGATCCAGATTCGGCCTGTGTATGCCTTGCCCTTGAGAATGCCCAGGTGGCGCTGGCGCATCCCGCCGGCCGCCAGGATGACGGGCGTGTGCTCCCCAACGAATGAGTCATGGCTCTCCATCACGACGCCCGTCGTGGAACCGATGGTCTCCCACGGGGACCGCTCGCTGCCCACGGAATAGAAGAACTTGCGGTCCTCCAGCATCTCAGCCCAGATGCCCCCGTAGATGCAGCGACCGAGATGCTCGATGAATTGCCCGTAGATGTACTTCGAGATTGGCTCGCCTTCATTGGTCGCGTCGATCGCGACGGCGGGCCGGATGCTCTCGGCGATCTTGAACACGTGGCCGTCCCGCGGGCGCATCAGAGAAGGACTGCCCCCGTCGTTCCACGCCACCTTCATGCGGGACAGATACCAACTGGCCCCGCTGTCGTTGTTGCCCTGGAAGAACAGGTGCATCTGTCCATCTTCGTCCGTGAAAACACCTGGATGGCCGGACTCGCTCGAGTTCCAGTCGCTGGCGCCGCCGTTGGGCAGCAGGGGGTATTTCGAGAGACGCTGCCATGAGACCCCGTCGTCGCTGACCGCGCAGCCGATCTGTTGCGGGGCATTGTTGTAAGCGCCCGCGTAGAACATGTAGAGCCGACCCTCATGCTCGCACACCGACGGTGCCTCGATGCACTTGCCTTCCCAGGCCAGCTCGGGCTCCAGGATCGGCGCCTCGCACAACTGCGTCCATTGGTCCCGCCCATAGTCCGAATCAGCCGGGGCGCTGGCGACAACCAGCTTCTGGATCTTCATGTCCGGATCGCGCGTCGCGCAGTAGAGCAGCAGCTTCCCCTTGTATTCGATCGTATCGGCATCGATAGCACGGCCGCAGTTCCAATCGCCCGTGGGCCGGAAGATGGGATTGGTCTCGTTGCGCGCGAAGTGAACGCCGTCCTCGGAGACCGCGTGACATATGGCGTCCCGGCGTCCGTTGCCATAGCTCTGGTAGAACAGATGGACCTTACCATCGCGCACCATCGCGCCCGGTGCGGCCAGGCCCTTTCGTTCGTACTCGCCTTCGGGCAGCACCTCGCCGATCTTCTTCCAGTTCGTCAGATCGTCGCTGGCCGCAATGCCAATAGCGATACCTTTCTCGTCGCGATGGATCGAGTAGTACATCAGGTAGCGGCCATTGAATCGCACGACATCAGGGTCCTTCGCGAAAGACTGCTTATAGGTCTCGTCCGTGTAGTACATTCTTGGCCGGCCCGGTGCATTGACCGAGTCACCCAGTCGTTCAAGCTGAATGTCATCGAACCAGGCCCTCCCTGTCGACTGGCCCCACCCCCCCAGCAGACAGTTGATTTCGATTGCGGCATTCGACCCCGAGTCGAACTCTACCTCGACCTGCGTCCAGTCCGTCGTTCCTGTGATGGCATTCGTCTGCACCGGTTGGATGTTGTGCAGATTCAGCAGTGCCCCTCTCCCTGAACCGGCTTTGACATCCTCCGTCTTGATCCATCCGCTCAGACGATATCGCGAATAGGGCTTCGCCCGCGCCGAGGCCAGCCAACCGGCGTCAGCCCCCGACTCCGAGGCAACCATCGCGCACCGCTCACCCGTTCGTCCGCCGCGCGCGCGGCGGAACTGGGCCTGGCCTCCGTGCGTGCTGCGTTCCCAGCCGACGGGTTCTCTTCCGGTAGCCCTCTCGAAGGAGGGGTTGCGTAGCATACCCTCAGCAATAGTGGGCTCGGCCGCCGCCTCCTCGCGCGCCGGCCAGACGGTCATTTCGCCTTGCCCGCGATGGGCCCAGGCATAGTAGGGAATCGCCGTGATGTCACGCTCGGCCTTCAGAATCGTCCTGAAGTCACTGGCGTAACGCAGCCCCGTTGCCTTGCCTCGCAGGACCGTGACGCCACCCAACAGGTCCTTCTGATGCTGGGCACTCAGCGGCGCCTTGTCGTCCAGTACCAGATTGAAGACCTCTCCCTGGTTGTCGGGCCATTCAAGACAGTAGACCAACGGTCCGCGCTCCAGCGCCACGCGCCCCCGGTCCGCTTCCACCTGCTCGTGCGCGACCACCCGCCGAATCGGCATCGGCAGATCCAGCTTGATGACGTCACCCGGTCGCCACCGTCGCTCCAAACGGACGTAGCCCTTGTCGAGATCGACCTCTGCCTTCTCGCCATTGACCGTCAGTTGCACCTTCTCGCTCTTGGTCTCCAGGTACCGATACAAATCGCTCGGGACCGGCCTGTTCCGCGCCCACCCCGGAACGCGCACGCAGACTGCGAACCGCCCGGCAGGCTCCGGATCGACCGTCAGTCTGATCTTGCCGTTCCACGGGTATTCGGTCTGCTGCTTCAGGCCAACGGTCCGCCCCTCCATCTTGATCGCCGCCGTGCCCTGGACAAACAGGTTCACATACAGGCTGTCCCCAACCTGAGCATACACGTAACCCGGGACCGAAGCGACGAAGCGCGCGATATTGCCCGGACAGCAGGCACACCCAAACCACGGACTGCGCTGATGCTGTCCGTGCGAAGCCAATGGGTTGGGATAGAAGAACCGATTGCCCTCCAGCGAGACCCCCGAGATCAGGCCGTTGTACAGCGTCCGTTCCAACACGTCGATGTACTTGCCATCACCGTGGAACAGGAACATCCGATGGTTCCAGTAAACGTTTCCGATGGCCGCACAGGTCTCGCAGTACGCCGTTTCGTTGGGCAGTTGATAGGCCCGGCCGAAGGCCTCGCCGCTTCCCGTAGCCCCGACGCCCCCGGTCAGGTAGAGCTTCTTCCCAATGACGTCGTCCCATATCCGGTCGATGGCCTTCAGGTAACGCTCGTCGCCTGTCATGGCCGCGACGTCCGCCATGCCGCTGTACATGTAGGTCGCTCGTACCGCGTGACCCACCGCCTCGCTCTGCTCGTACGGCTTGGCGTGCGACTGGTTATACGGATTGCCGCCCGGTCCCCGGGTATCCAGTAGGAACTTTGCCAGCTTCAGATAGCGCTCATCCCCGGTGACACGATAGAGCTTGACCAGACCCATCTCAATCACCTGATGGCCCGGCGCGTCCTCATTCTTGCCCGGACCGAAGACGCTGTCGATCAGGTCGGCGTTCTTTAGCACGACATTCAGCAAACTCCGCTTGCCCGTGGCCTGATAATGAGCGGCAGCCGCTTCGTAGAGATGCCCCATGTTGTAGAGTTCGTGACTGCCGGCCAGTTTCTCCCAGCGCTCGTCGCCGAACCAGTTCCTCAGCCGCTCGCACTTGTTCGTTCGACACGTGAACAGATACCCGTCCTCCTCCTGGGCCGCCGCGATCTTGGCGATCAGGTCGTCCAGATACGCGTCCAGTTTCGCGTCCGGCTGTACGCTCAGCACGTAAGCCGCGCCCTCGAGAATCTTGTACGGATCGGTGTCGTCGAACGGGAAATCGCCCTTGTGCTCGCCCTCCATCTGACCGGCGGCCAGAACGAAGTTGTCCATACGCCCGTTTTCTTCGCACTTGCCGAAAGCGTAGGGAATGGTCACCGTCCGGTTGGTCTCGATACGTGGCGCCCAGAACGGGTCGGTCACCTTCACGTCCGTAAACGGCACCGGCCGAATCGGGTAATCCCGTTCTACCGCGTACCCCGGGCAGAAGCCGCCTAGCAGCACGCCAACCAACAGAATCCACGGGGCTCGTAGAGTATTCATCACGTCTCCTTTCAACGACACGACTCGCTAAACCAACGCGCTAGCACCGTACACTATTCTAGGGCAAATCGAGCCGAATGCAATCGTCACCCAATCACGAGGCGCAATGAAAACTCAGAGCGGTTCGTCCTACGCCGGATCGAGCCGCTCCTAAATTGCCGTCAGTACTTGACTTCCCTGCCGCACCCAGCCATAATCCCGGACGACTGGGTTAGACAGAACCGTCGCCGGGTCGGGAAGGAACCAGACCAAGGATGGGTCTGACGCGTACCAGCGATACCATAAGCGCGGTACAAACAATAGGCGATCAAGGAAGGAGACACGAATGCAGAAGAGACACAGCAAGCGATCCGTCGCGTGCATCCTGACTGTTTTTGTCCTGCTGGCTGGCCTGAATCTGGCAGGTTGTCACTCCGGGCACGGTGCCAAGAAGGCCGGAGAGGGCCCGGCCTGTCCCGTCTGCGAAGGGCAGACGCACGTGGCCCCGATAACCGGCCTGACCTACACCATCTGTGTGTGCCCCGTGTGCAAGAACGTCACTGCCCTCGATGACGCGACGCGGTCGAAGCTGGAGGCCTATGCCGGCGGCGACGTCGGCGATACCGTCCACGTATGTGACAAGTGCGATGTCATTATCGAACGCTGCGCCGCGTGCAGGGAGCGATAGAGCTGCAACCACGGAGAGAGAGGCAATGCTTCCCAGAGAGTCTCCGGGACACGTCGCGATTATCACTGTGCTTCTGATCGGGCTGGCCCTGGCCGGGTGCGAATCCGTCAGTGTGCACAAACTCCTTGACGACGTCACGGTCTCCCGGGACATCGAGTTGCACCGGGTGGCCGAGGATGTATGGGTTCACACGACCTATTCCGATGTCCCTGGGTACGGGCGCATCCCGGCCAATGGACTCATCGTGGTCGACGACTACGAGGCAATGCTCATCGATCTGCCCTCGACGGACGAGCAGACCAGTCAGTTGCTCGAATGGCTCGCCCAGAAGTGGGGAATTACGGCCACGACCGTCATCCCCACGCGTTTCCACGACGATTCTATAGGCGGGTTGTCCGAGGCCCACCGCCAAGGCGCCGTCTCCCACGCCCTGGACAAAACCATCGCGCTGGCGAAGGAGAGAAACCTATCCGTCCCTCAATACATGTTCGCTGGCGAACTGAAGCTGCGTTGCCGCAAGACGTCGGTTATCGTAACGCACCTGGGAGTCAGTCACACCATAGACAACGTCGTTGTCTGGATACCGCGTCGCCAGGTGCTCTTCGCCGGCCGTCTCATCAAGCCCCTCAGCGCCGCCTCGCTGGGCCACACTCGTGATGGTGACCTCAGGGCTTATCCCGTCACCCTCCAGGCCGTGCGAGAGGCCTATCCCAAGGCCAAGGTTGTCGTACCGGGTCATGGCGATTCCGGCGGGCTCGACCTGATCGACCACACGCTAACGCTATGCCAGAGCAATAGCCGGTGAGATTATGGGACTCCGGGATATCGAATACAAGACGACGATCGAAGACGAACACTGGCGCCAGGAGGAATTTCAGTGGGCGCGAATCCTCGCCGCCGGCCATCCCGCCAGAGGCATGGTCCTGCTCTATCTCCAGAAGGCCTGCACCGCCTTCCACGAATTCGCCCCTGCCTTTCAGGCCGGCGCGCTCCGTGACGACAAGCTCGATTTCTTCCGAAAGCGACTCGCCAATCGGCTCAAGCACCTCCTGACCACCATGCACAACAACAGCCTCGACTACCTCGACGGTGCCGCCGAGCTGACGAAGATCCTCCAGGCCATCGAATCGGCCGCGACCATGGATGCCCTGGCCGAGCTGGCTGAAGAGCTGCACACCGCCGGCCACACCCTCCTCGACGCCCTCGAACAATCCTGACAAGACCAGCGCCGCCAAGCTCATGCTGTGCCGCTCGATTCAAGCTTCTCCATCCGAGCCATCAAACCTTGACCTTCTCGCCCATATGTCGATAATGGCCGGACTTCTGACTGACCACATACCTTTTATATGAGCGTTGGATGAGTGGACTAACAGTATCGACCTTGCTTTTCGATCTCGACGGCACGCTGACCGACCCCAGAGAGGGGATCACACGCTGCCTTCAGCACGGACTTGAGCAACTTGGCCGCTCCTTCCCGGATCAGGCCGAGCTGGTGCAGTACATCGGCCCGCCCCTGCGCTGGACCTTCCCGAGACTCCTCGGAACCGACGATGCAGAATTGGTAGATGCCGCCGTCCGCCATTACCGGCAGCGCTACACCGACGTAGGCCTCTTCGAGAATACCGTCTACGCCGGCATCCCCGAACTACTGCGATCCCTGCAAGGCGACGGCTTCGAACTCATCGTCGTTACCTGCAAGCCCACAGTCTATGCCGAACGCATCGTCAAGCACTTCGGCTTGGATTCCTATTTCACCGGCGTCTTCGGCCCGCAGCTCGACGGGCGATTCGACGACAAGACCGAACTCGTCGCCCACGTCCTCGCCGAGCGGGCCCTCAAGACGCAGCGGACTGTGATGATCGGCGACCGGGCCACCGACATCGCCGCCGGCAAGACCAACCGCACCCGCACCCTCGCCGTAACCTACGGCTTCGGCAGCCTCGAAGAGTTGACCGCCGCCGCCCCCGATAAGATATGCGACAGTCCCCCTGAGATCGCGGGCCTGCTTGCCAGTGGCTGATCCATAACGGGCTCGCTCAGCTCCTCACGGAGTAGCCACGACAGGACGCTCGCACTAATGCGACGCCACGGCGCAGCTCGTGATAGTCGGCATGATACACGCCATCATCATCGCCGCCTGGGCGGCCTCGATGGCCTGCTGAGCGGCCTTGCCCATGGCCTCGCCGCTGATAATCTGCTTGATTCGCCTCTTGCGCGCCTTCAGTGCCTTCTTGTCAAACACCACGTGCAGGATACTGGTGCTCTTAGCCAGTGACACGAGCACCACCGTCCTCGCATCGACGTCATCCGTATCTGTGAAGATCGCCTCCTCCAGCCGGTCGATGATCCGCCGCTCGGGCTCGGGATTGATCTCCGGGTAAATTCTCCGCGTGAAGATGAGCAGGACCTTGTCTTCGTCGGCTCTCAGAATCCCCCGTTGGCAGAGCTGCGCCGCAATGCGGTGCTTGAGCTGTCTGATGTTCGCAAAGCTCGACACCCAGTCCTCCGGCCGCTTGCGGCGCCTGGCCCGCGCGATGCGCGCCAGACACTCGTCGGTCAACTCGTCGCCGACCGGGTTGTCACTGGCCAGCGTCACCAGCTTCTTTCTCTTCCTGGGCTCGTCAATGCGGACTCGTCCCTCCAGCAGCAGTTCCGCCAGAATCGCCCCCGCTACCGCATAGTTGTACATCGCCCCCGACGCCACCGTCCCCTCCTCGTCCCGCAGCGCCAGCAGCATAATCTCCTCGTATAGGTACAGACCATCGTTCCCCTGCATCTGCATCGTCACAACCTCCTAGAAGAGTCGACAACAACACCGATCCTCCGGCCTTCCTCTCAATAAGACGCCCACCGGCCCCGAATAATCAATCATTCACGAACCATCAACGCGGACTTCTCGGATTGCCTGACGAGTGCTGAGACGGCCCCACCTCCCCAAAGGCCAGTGCACAGCCTACCCGAAGTGCAGTTCCACGATGTCTTTATCGTGCAGGGGGTGGTCCAGGTGGACGTTCTGACCGTCGTACACGTCGGTGCCCCAGCACTTGGCGCTCTTGAGCTTCTCCGCCAGCTCGCGATGGATCGTCCGGGCCAGATCATGCACCGTCGCGCCGATCGGCAGCGTGAACGGGTCGTTCATATCCGCCGGTTTGCCCGGTGGCTTGGCATAGATCCGAATGATCTCCAACTGGTCGAACAGGAACCGCGGGAAGGCATCCATCCCCTCACCCGTCTCCGTCGAGACTTTCACAAACTCAAGCGTATGATCGCACGATTTCTTCGCCAGCGCGAATGCCCCCTCCAGCGCCACGTCGGCCTTCGTGCACAGGCAAAACGCCTTGCGACCCAGCACATTGCCCTGCGCATCCGTTGCCGGCGTCTCCTCGTCGACCAGCAGATTCCGCGTCTCCAGAAAGTCCAGCAGAATCAGCAACTGCTCTTCCACGTCGTCGGCCAGATCGACCACGATGCCGATCAGGTCGCAGTTACGGTATGTCCCCACCTGTCCCGGCGCCATGTACTCGGCCGTGATGGGCGGCATATCCACAAGCTGAATCTGCACGTCCTCGTACTTGACCATCCCCGGCACCGGAGCGTGCGTAGCGAACGGAAAGTTGGCGACGTGCACCTTGGCATTCGTCAAAGCCGCCAGAATCGCGCTCTTGCCCGAGTTCGGTGTCCCCAGTAGAACCACCTGCCCCGCCCCCGTCCGCGGGACATGAAAGACGTCGACCTGCTTGCCCGCTTTCTTCTGCGTCGCCGCTTCCTTGTGCTTGCTCAGCTTGCGCCGCAGGTCCGCCCGCAGGTGGTCCGTCCCCTTGTGCTTCGGGATCACCGCCAGCATCTTCTCCAGCGCCAGGATCTTCTCCTCAGTGGTCCCGGCACTGCGGTACCACTCCTCAGCCTTGAAATAATCTGGCGTCAGGTTCGCCGGCATATCGTCACCAATACAGTGGGAAGAACATTCTCCAAAACACTCGTATCGCCGGACGCATTATAACGCATATCCCCGATCCTCGCATACCGATCCCCCGGGTTTTCACGCCGCGATATCCTCTCCGGGCCTTTCCGCTTTTCTCACGAGGCCGTTCCCTTAGAATAGTGGCGTTCGTTCGAAAAATACCGGTTGTGCGGATTATCCGCGCCCGCCACAAGCTCGTACGACAGACTTACTCTTAGAGATGTGACAGAGAACGCGGATGCCAACCTGGTAGCGGCCGCCCAGAAGGGCGACGCGGAGAGTTTCAGCCGCCTGTGTGAGCACTACTACTCGGCCTTGGTGGCGATTGCCTACGTTCAACTGACTGACCGCGGCATGGCCGAGGACGCTGCCCAGGAGGCCTTGCTGGCCGCCTATCGTGACATCGCGCGCTTGAAGAAGCCCGACTGTTTCGCCCAGTGGTTGACAGCGATCTGTCGAAACATCGCTATCGATATGGCCAAAGCGCGAGCGCGCGAAAAGCATGCTGAATCCGTGGATTGCAGTTGCGCTCTGAGCACCTCTCGCCATGAGAGCGACACCGTCGACGTCGTGCGCCAGATCATCTCTCGGCTGGAGCCAGCAATGAGAGAAGTCATCTACCTGCGCTACTACAGCCGGATGAGCTACGACCGGATCGCCCACGTCCTCGGCATTAGCGAAGAAGCCGTCAACGGCAGGCTCAGGCGAGCCAGAGACAGAATACGCCGGCAGTTGCCGCGCGGGTATCGACGGAGCTAGACCCATGAATCACCGAAACGAAGAAGACTGGCTGGACGAGACCATCGCCCGCGCCGCCGATATCGGCAAGGTCGAATTCGACCGCGCCAGATGGCTGGACAAGCTCGCCGCCGGACCGCAAGAGTCCGACGCACCCAGTCCACGGGTTCCCCATGCGAAATCCAAACCACACAAGACGATATGGAGAGCGATCATGGAAAGCAAAGCAACAAAATACTCGGCTGCGGCAGTCATCACACTCGCCGCGGCATTGATTCTGCTGGGTCCCTTTGGAACGTCGAGGAACGGTGGTGTTGTCCTGGCCGATGTGGCCCAGAAAGTAAGCCAAATGGGCAATTCCGTCCTCACCGGACACCGCACCATCTGGTACCAGGGCCAGGAAGAGCCTTGCCTCAAGGCCGATGCCATCGCCTATGTCTCCTCGCAGCATGGCTACATGGAGCAGCAGTGGGATGTCGATGGCAACCTGACACACCGAGCCTACTTCCTCAAAGAGCCCCGCCGGTTCGTCCTCGTAATCCCTCCCGAGAAGCGATATCTGGAGGTGCCCGTGTCCGAGGACATATTCGATCGACTCACGACGGTGCTCACACCCAGCGGTATGCTGGCCCACATTACCTCCAGCCCACATACCGAGCTTGGCCGCCGCCGCTCTGACGGCCTCGAAGCAGAAGGCTTCGAAACCAGCGATCACCAGCTCTTCGCGGTTCCCGGCGCCCTCCGGCTTCTCCTTGCCGTCGACAGCGTCACGGCGCGGCTCTGGATCGACGTGGACTCCTCTCTACCGGCCAAGATCGATATCGATTTCACGACCAGGCGCAACGTCCTGGCAGGGTTCAAGAAACTGCGCGCAGAGTTCCGAGTCCAGGACATTCAGTGGAACGCTGAACTCCCGGAAGGAATATTCGATCCCAACATCCCCGATGACTACACCCGCATCGACCTGGAGTCCGTCGCCAAGGACAACGCCGCCTGGCTCGGCCTCGGCGCTCTCCCCATCATCGGCCTCGTCATCCACAGAAGACGCCACCGCCAATCGCTGCGTCCCGATGTGTCCCTTCGTGCTAGCCGTTGACAGCCAAGAGACAACCTCGTCACCGGCGTCAGTCGCCCACGAACCGGCAACGTTGCAGCCGGAGACAGCTTCTCTGGCTCACCACATTGGCGAGGAGGTGTCTCCATATCTGCCGGAAACCAAGCTCCGTTTGTAACGGTGTGTTTCCAGGCCCGTCTAGAGAGTGTAAGCTGCCCTACGAATGCCGTGCCGCGCCAAGCGGTCAGTGCCAATCTGGTTGTACCCGACGCATGCACATGAATGACAAAAGCATCCTATGGCTGGAAATGGGATCGCCGTCAGCGGTCGACCGAAGCTTAGTCGGTCCCAAGGCGACGGGACTGCGTACGTTACGCGGACTCGGGTTCTCCGTCCCGCCGTGCTTCTTCGTAACTGCGACAGCCTTCAGAAAACATCTGGACGCGCACGGACTTGCCTCACGGATCGCCTCGCAACTGGCCGGGCTCGATAACCAGCCGGACCGGATACCGTCCGCCCTGGAGGAAATTCGTCAACGCATCGTTTCCACACCGATCGGCGCCGCTCTGCGCGATCAGATCGCGGCCGCCTACGATCGACTGGGAGCCGTCACCGTCGCCGTGCGTTCCTCCGCAACCGTCGAGGACCTGCCCGGTCATTCCTTCGCCGGCCAGTACGACACGTTCCTGAACGTGACATCACCGGAAGACTGCCTCGATGCCATCAAGAAATGCTGGGCGTCCCTCTGGACCGAAAGGGCATACGAATACCGCTCCCGCAATGGCATCGCTCACGAGCAGGTGGAAATGGCCGTCATCGTCCAGCAGCAAATCGACGCTGAGGTAGCGGGCGTCGCGTTTAGCATCGACCCCATCACCGGCAGCCCCAGCCGCATCGTCATCGAATCCTGCCCCGGCCTGGGCGACGCCCTCGTCTCGGGCAGGGTCCAGCCCGATCGCCTAGTCCTCCGCAAGAAGAAGCTGTCCCTGATCTACTGGGTTTCCCCCGAAGGCTGGCGCAGCTACACCGTCGCCGACCCCGCGAGCGATTCCCAGCCGTCTTTGGGGCTCAAGACGGCCAGGCGGCTGGCCCGCCGCGTCCGAAAGATCGAGCAGAAGCTGGGATGTCCTCAGGACATCGAGTGGGCCGTTCGGGACGGCCGCCTCTGGTTCCTTCAGGCTCGCCCCATCACTGTCATCCCCGAACCCAAATCCTGGGAAGACCGCCAGGTCTGGACCAACTCCAACCTGGGCGAAGTCGCCCCCGATGTCCTGACGCCCATGACTTGGTCGATGATGCAGGCAATGCTCGTACCCCTCATAGGTGGGATTGTCCGTCTTGTAGGTGTGAACGCAGCCAAGCATCCCCTGGCCGGACTCGTCGCCGGCCGCCTCTATTGGCACGTCAACCCGGGAGCCGCCGCGATCCAGCGCGTCATACCACCGTCCAAGCTCATTCGGCTACATAGCATGTTCGGTGGCGATCAGGGCAGAATGGACGAGCTGGGCCAGTTGGACATAACCGAGGAAGACCTGCCGGACATCGGCTTCAGTTGGCCCAAGTACATCCTCTCCTGGCCTCGCAACATATTTAAGGTCTATTCCTACCGAACCAGCAAGGGCGACGCCATGATGACTCGTCTCAAGGCCCGCAACGACGAGTTGGATCGTCTCGACGTCGATGCTGCCAGCACCGATGAACTCGCTCGGATGGTTCGTGATTCGCTCGGTGACAACCTCAAGGAAATGAATCTGCTCTTCCTCCTGCCCGGGGGGCTGGCGATCGCCTTGTTCCAGAAGGTCTGCCAGCACTGGCTGGGTGACGAGGATATGATATCAGCCTACAAACTCATGGCCGCTCAGGGCGGCATCGCCGATACCCAAGCGGGCCTCGACCTGTGGCGCCTCGCCGCCCTCGCCCACGACGATCCCCAGACAGAACGCCTCCTCTTGTCCGACGACATCTGGGCCCACATCCGTCCCAAGCTCGGCTCACAATTCCTCCTGGCTTGGGACCAGTTCATGGACGAACACGGCCACCATTGCCGTGGCGAACTGGAGTTCATCAACGCCCGCTGGGC
>Ga0272442_10002645_pt1 | contig 25706 bp, 21 predicted proteins | sample SSMForm2O_FD_200262 | JGI IMG/M metagenome (GOLD analysis project Ga0272442, IMG submission 200262) | Marine sediment archaeal communities from Little Sippewissett salt marsh, Falmouth, MA, United States - SSM-Form-2O | ecosystem: Environmental > Aquatic > Marine > Wetlands > Sediment ... | reverse complement strand
TGGCGGCGGGGTCTCACCCGGAGAAATATGTGGGGGGGAGGGGCGGGGCCTCGTTTTTCTCTTGCGCTCGGTGGGCGGAGGGGTATAATAGGGTTCGGTAGCCCCGAGGGGCCCCTGAAAAGCAGGCAAAAAAGCTTGACAGGGCCCACCCCGGGGCGTTATAGTATTAGTTGCCCCTACAGCGGCCTCGCAAGCCGGAACGGGCCTGCGGCGGTTGCTTTTTCTTCGGGGGCGGGATCTTTGAAAACCAAACAGCGTGCCATGCCTCGGATCGGACGAAGCTGCATTACCAAGCGGAAAGCAAGCTTGTGACGACCGGGCCGGGGGTCTGCGATCAATGCGATCGCGGCCTGCGGTCGCGGTGTCAAACCCTTTGTCAATTGGCGAGTTTGATCCTGGCTCAGGACGAACGCTGGCGGCGTGCTTAACACATGCAAGTCGAACGGACCCAACCGGAAGCCTTCGGGCTTCCGGGGAAGGTCAGTGGCGCACGGGTGAGTAACACGTGGGCAACGTACCCCCTAGACCGGGATAACATCGGGAAACCGTTGCTAATACCGGATGAGACCACGGCGGGGCATCCCGCAGGGGTCAAAGGTTCCTTCGGGTTCGCTAGGGGAGCGGCTCGCGGCCTATTAGCTTGTTGGTAGGGTAACGGCCTACCAAGGCAACGATGGGTAGCCGGCCTGAGAGGGTGAACGGCCACACTGGGACTGAGACACGGCCCAGACTCCTACGGGAGGCAGCAGTGAGGAATATTGGGCAATGGGGGCAACCCTGACCCAGCAACGCCGCGTGAGCGATGAAGCCCCTCGGGGTGTAAAGCTCTGTCGTGCGGGACGAAAGCGGCCTTCGGGCCGCCTGACGGTACCGCAGGAGGAAGCCTCGGCCAACTACGTGCCAGCAGCCGCGGTAAGACGTAGGAGGCGAGCGTTGTCCGGATTCACTGGGCGTAAAGCGCGCGTAGGCGGCCCGTTTAGTCGGTTGTGAAATCCCACGGCTTAACTGTGGAATTGCTGCCGATACTGGCGGGCTTGAGTACCGGAGAGGGAACTGGAATTCCCAGTGTAACGGTGAAATGTGTAGATATTGGGAGGAACACCGGTGGCGAAGGCGGGTTCCTGGCCGGATACTGACGCTGAGGTGCGAAAGCTAGGGGAGCGAACAGGATTAGATACCCTGGTAGTCCTAGCCGTAAACGTTGGGCACTAGGTGTGGGAGGTATTGACCCCTTCCGTGCCGTAGCTAACGTGTTAAGTGCCCCGCCTGGGGAGTACGGTCGCAAGGCTGAAACTCAAAGGAATTGACGGGGGCCCGCACAAGCGGTGGAGCATGTGGCTTAATTCGAGGCAACGCGAAGAACCTTACCAGGGCTTGACATCAACCTGAAAGCCTGGGAAACCAGGACCTCCTTCGGGACAGGTTGACAGGTGCTGCATGGCTGTCGTCAGCTCGTGTCGTGAGATGTTGGGTTAAGTCCCGCAACGAGCGCAACCCTTGCCCTTAGTTACCAGCGGGTCATGCCGGGGACTCTAGGGGGACTGCCGGTGACAAACCGGAGGAAGGTGGGGACGACGTCAAGTCATCATGGCCTTTATGCCCTGGGCTGCACACGTGCTACAATGGCGCGTACAAAGGGCTGCGAAGCCGCGAGGTGGAGCAAATCCCAAAAAACGCGCCTCAGTTCGGATTGGAGTCTGCAACTCGACTCCATGAAGGCGGAATCGCTAGTAATCGCGGATCAGCATGCCGCGGTGAATACGTTCCCGGGCCTTGTACACACCGCCCGTCATATCACCCGAGTTGGGTGCACCAGAAGTCGGTGACCTAACCCTTTCGAGGGGAGGAGCCGCCGAAGGTGTGCTTGGCGAGGGGGATAAAGTCGTAACAAGGTAGCCGTATCGGAAGGTGCGGCTGGATCACCTCCTTTCTAAGGAGCTAGGCGATCCATGGAATCCCGGGTGCCGCCTTCGTAAAACCAACGAAGGTGGCGCACACTTCCATAAGTGATCCGCCAAGGTCAATTGCAGTCCGTTTCTCTGGGGCTGGCACGCTGTTTGGCGTTATATACCCCCTCCTGGGGAGGCGCTCGTCTCCATCGAGCGCCAGTCTCTCTCCCCAAGACGGCCGGGCCTATAGCTCAGCTGGCTAGAGCGCGCCCCTGATAAGGGCGAGGTCCGTGGTTCGAGTCCACGTAGGCCCACCACGAGACCGGCGCAGCAGGACGGCGGCATTAGGCCGTGTGCGGCGGCGTTACACCGGCGCGGCGTCATCAGCCCAAACCGATGACGTGAGACACCGCCGCGTCGACGGTTATCATTCGGTGGGTCAGAGCGCCGGCCGTGGTGTCACCCCGGCCGGCGGCCTCAGCTCAACCACCGGGGGTGTAGCTCAGTTGGGAGAGCGACGGCTTTGCAAGCCGTAGGTCGTCGGTTCGAACCCGATCACCTCCACCAAGGGGGCTGGCACGGGGCCAATGGGGGCCATGGGGGTGGCGGTACAAGAGAATAAGGCGAGGGGGTACAAGAGAATAGAAGTCAGGCGTCTGTGATGGGACGGGCCGGGTGGTGTCGCCGGCGTTGCTCGCCGGTGGTACGACCCGGGCCGTTCAGAACTGGCGGCACCCGAGTTCTTTGACAAGTGCATAGCGTCTGGTTGCTCAATGTGACCGATATCACCTCAAGCTAGTAAGGGTGTACGGTGGATGCCTTGGCGCCAGAAGGCGATGAAGGACGTGGTTACCTGCGATAAGCCTCGGTGAGCCGGAAGCTGGCTTTGACCCGGGGATCTCCGAATCGGGAAACCGGATAGGGGTCATGCCCTATCACCCCCGCCTGAATATATAGGGCGGGTGGAGTCAACCGAGGGAAGTGAAACATCTCAGTACCTCGAGGAGAAGAAAGCGATAGCGATTCCCTTAGTAGCGGCGAGCGAAAGGGGAACAGCCCAAACCGCGTGGGTGTATAGCCCGCATGCGTTGCTCGCGCGGGGTTGTGGGGCCTGGCTAGGTCGGCGTGCGGGCCGACCGAGAAGTTACAAAACCTGCGGCTAGTCGAAGGGTCTGGAAAGGCCCGCCATAGACGGTGACAGCCCGGTAGACGAAAGCTGACAGGACTTCTTGCTGGGAACCCGAGTAGCGGGGGACACGTGGAATCCCCCGTGAACCTGGGAGGACCACCTCCCAAGGCTAAATACTCTCTGGCGACCGATAGTGAACCAGTACCGTGAGGGAAAGGTGAAAAGTACCCCTTTTAGGGGAGTGAAATAGTACCTGAAACCGTATACCTACAAGCGGTGGGAGGCCTATGGCCCTTTCGAGGGCAATGGCTGACCGCGTGCCTTTTGCATAATGACCGAGCGAGTTACTCTTTGCGGCAAGGTTAAGGCGCCCACGAAGCGCTGGAGCCGTAGCGAAAGCGAGTACTAATAGTGCGCTAAGTCGTATGGAGTAGACCCGAAGCGGAGTGATCTACGCATGGCCAGGTCGAAGCGAGCGTAAAAGCTCGTGGAGGACCGAACCAGTAACAGATGCAAATGTTTTGGATGAGCTGTGCGTAGGGGTGAAAGGCCAATCAAACTCCGTGATAGCTGGTTCTCCCCGAAATAGCTTTAGGGCTAGCCTCGTGGGTTAGCAGGGGGGGTAGAGCACTGATTGGACTAGGGGCCCTACCAGGCTGCCAAACCCAGTCAAACTCCGAATACCCCTGTGAAACACCACGGGAGTCAGACTGCGAGGGATAAGCTCCGTAGTCGAAAGGGAAACAGCCCAGATCGCCAGCTAAGGTCCCTAAGAGCAGGCTAAGTGGCTAAGGAGGTGGGATTGCGTAGACAGCCAGGATGTTGGCTTAGAAGCAGCCACCATTTAAAGAGTGCGTAACAGCTCACTGGTTGAGTGATCCTGCGCCGAAAATACACGGGACTCAAGCCTGTCACCGAAGCTGCGGACGCTGGAGACCCTTCGGGGTCCGGCGTGGTAGGGGAGCGTTGGCTGCTGGTTGAAGGTCGACGGTAACGACGGCTGGACGGCAGTCAAGTGATTATGCTCGGATGAGTAGCGAAAAATGGGGTGAGAAACCTCATCACCGTAAGCCTAAGGTTTCCTGGGGAAGGTTAATCCGCCCAGGGTTAGTCGGGCCTAAGCCGAGGCCGAAAGGCGTAGGCGATGGACAGCAGGTTGGAAGATTCCTGCACCACTGGTGACGCGTTATCACCGAAGGGGCTCGCACTAGGGAAGACGATCGCGCGATTGGTAGAGCGCGTCCAAGCACGCAGGAGGGCTGTGTAGGCAAATCCGCACGGCCAACTCTCAGGTGCGTTAGGGACCCCAATCTACGGAGCGGGGGAACTCGTCGGAACCATGGTGCCAAGAAAAACCTCTAGGGAGTGTTGCCGGTGCCCGTACCGCAAACCGACTCAGGTAGGCGAGGAGAGTATCCTAAGGTGATCGAGAGAAGTCCGGTTAAGGAACTAGGCAAAATTGCCCCGTAACTTCGGGATAAGGGGCACCCGGTCCGGTGATGTGTTCTACATGCGGAGCTGGACTGGGTCGCAGTGAAAAGGCTCAAGCGACTGTTTACTAAAAACACAGGTCTCTGCTAAGGCGCAAGCCGATGTATAGGGACTGACACCTGCCCGGTGCCGGAAGGTTAAGAAGAGGCGTTAGCTTTCGGGCGAAGCGCTGAATTGAAGCCCCGGTAAACGGCGGCCGTAACTATAACGGTCCTAAGGTAGCGAAATTCCTCGTCGGGTAAGTTCCGACCTGCACGAATGGTGTAACGACTTGAGCGCTGTCTCAACCGGACACTCGGTGAAATTGTAGCAGCTGTGAAGATGCAGCTTACCCGCGGCAAGACGGAAAGACCCCGTGAACCTTTACTATAACCTGACATTGGGTTTTGGTTCTTGTTGTACAGCATAGGTGGGAGGCTATGATCTGTGGGCGCCAGCCTGCAGTGAGCCGCCGTTGGAATACCACTCTTCAAGTGTCGAAATCCTAACCGACCGCCGTGAATCCGGTGGCGGGACAGTATCAGGCGGGTAGTTTGACTGGGGCGGTCGCCTCCCAAAAGGTAACGGAGGCGCCCAAAGGTTCCCTCAGCGCGATTGGTAACCGCGCAGCGAGTGTAAAGGCACAAGGGAGCTTAACTGTGAGAGGGACACCTCGAACAGGTGCGAAAGCAGGGCTTAGTGACCCGACGGTCCTGAGTGGAAGGGCCGAAGATCAACGGATAAAAGGTACTCCGGGGATAACAGGCTTATCTCCCCCAAGCGTTCATAGCGACGGGGAGGTTTGGCACCTCGATGTCGGCTCATCGCATCCTGGGGCTGGAGAAGGTCCCAAGGGTTGGTCTGTTCGCCCATTAAAGCGGTACGTGAGCTGGGTTTAGAACGTCGCGAGACAGTTCGGTCCCTATCTGCCGTGGGCGCAGGAGAACTGAGGAGAGCTGTCCCTAGTACGAGAGGACCGGGATGGACGAACCTCTGGTGTGCCAGTTGTCCCGCCAGGGGCATGGCTGGGTAGCTATCGTTCGGCAGGGATAAGCGCTGAAAGCATATAAGCGCCAAGCCCCCTCCAAGATGAGTTCTCCCGCAGGGTATCCTGCCTGAAGGCCCCTCGAAGACTACGAGGTTGATAGGCCGGATGTGGAAGCGCAGTAATGCGTGAAGCTTACCGGTACTAATAGGCCGAGTGGCTTATACGGGTGGTATCGGTCACAGTGGGCAACCAAAAAACGCTATGCACTTGATATGACTTTTTCCCCGTGACCTTATCGTGGGGGCCACACCCGTTCCCATTCCGAACACGGCCGTTAAGCCCCACAGAGCCGATGGTACTGCGCGGGTAACTGCGTGGGAGAGTAGGTCGTCGCGGGGACAATTGAGCCACGGGCGGGGGCGCGCTAAGCGGCCCCGCCCGTTGCGCGTATCGGGCTGGGCGGGGGCGGCGCGGCCGGCCGGCTTGACAGGCGGGGGGCGGTCGTCTTAGAATCCCGCGGCTGGAGGGGGCGGCGCGCTGTTGTTGCCGGGGCATGTGGTTTTTCCGGGCCGGCGGCCCGATGGCGACGGAGGCGAGCGAGAGAATGAAAAAGGGCATACATCCCGAGTACAAGGAGACGACCATCACCTGTGCCTGTGGCGAGGTGATTCACACTCGGGCCACGAAGGAGAGCATCCGGGTCGAGATCTGCTCGAAGTGCCATCCGTTTTACACGGGCAAGCAGAAGCTCGTGGACACGGCGGGTCGTGTCGAGCGGTTCCGGAAGAAGTACGGCGACTCATACGTCGCCAAGCCTTCGGAGGGGGCGGGGGGTGCCGGCGGAGGTAGTTAGCGGCAAGCGTTAGGAAGGTGCGCAGGGGGAGGCCATGAAGCCGCAGATGCGACGCAAGTTGGCGGCCCTGGCCGAGCGCCGGCGCGAGCTTGCCGCCGCCATGGCGGACCCGCAGGTCATAGCCGATCAGGGGGCCTATGCGAAGCTCGCGAAGGAGTTCGGCGAGCTCGAGGGCCCCGTTTTACTTTATGAGGCTTACGTCAAGGCGGAGGAGCAGCTTGGCGGGGCGCGGGAGCTGGCCGAGGGGTCCGACCCGGACATGGCCGAGCTTGCCGCGGCCGAGGTGGCCGATCTCTCCGCCCGCCTTGAGTCGATGGAGGCGGAGCTGTCCGAGCTGCTTTCGCCCGAGTCGGCGGACGCCCGCCGCAGCGCCATCGTCGAGATCCGCGCCGGCACGGGCGGCGACGAGGCGACGCTCTTCGCCGGGGACCTGTTCCGCATGTACTCCCGCTTCGCCGAGGAGCGCGGCTGGAGGCTGGAGGTCCTGGAGAGCCACCCCACCGAAGTCGGCGGCTTCAAGGAGATGGTCTTCTCGGTGGACGGCGCGGGCGTCTTCGGCCTTCTGCAGTTCGAGGCCGGCGTCCACCGCGTCCAGCGCGTGCCCGCCACCGAGTCGCAGGGGCGCATCCACACGTCGGCGGCCACGGTCGCCGTTCTCCCCGAGGTCGAGGCCGTCGAGGTCGAGATCGACCCCAAGGATCTGCAGATAGACACGTACCGCTCTTCGGGGGCGGGCGGCCAGCACGTCAACGTGACCGACTCGGCGGTGCGGATAACGCACGTGCCGACGGGGATAGTGGTGGCCTGCCAGGACGAGCGCGACCAGCGCAAGAACCGGTCCAAGGCGATGCGGGTCCTGCGATCGCGTGTGTACGACCATTTCCGCCGCCAGCAGGAGGACGAGATCTCCTCGTCACGCCGGCTGCAGATAGGCTCCGGCGACCGCTCCGAGAAGATCCGCACCTACAACTTCCCTCAGAACCGCGTCACGGACCACCGCATCGGCAAGTCGATCCACCGTCTCGACGAGTTCATCCGTGGCGACATATCGGATATGCTCGATGCCCTCCTCGCCGCCTCGCGCGAGATAGAGTGACCGTCTCCCGCGGCCGGCTTCTTGGCTGGGCGGCCGAGCGCTGCGCCGCGGAGGGTGGGGGGGAGCGGGCCGGCCGGCTGAGGCTGGACGCCGACCGCATACTCGCGCACGTGCTGGGTGTGGGGCGGAGCGCGCTCTACACCGAGTCGGCCGCCCCCGTGGACGATGCTCCGGCGGATGAGTTCCGCCGGCTTCTGGCCCGGCGGCTGGCCGGCGAGCCGCTCCCCTACGTCCTCGGCACCGAGTTCTTCGGCCCCTTCGAGCTCCTCGTCGACCCCCGCGTGCTGATTCCCAGGCCCGAGACCCGCCTGCTTGTCGAGCGCGCCCTTTCGCTGTTGCCGAGCCCTTCGGGGGCCTGCGTTGTTGACCTTGGCACGGGTTCGGGTAATATCGCACTGTGTATGGCCGCCGCAGGGTGTGGGGTATTGGCCACGGACGTGTCCGCCGAGGCCTTGGAGCTGGCGGAGGAGAACTGGCGCCGGGTGGGCTTGGACGGCGCGATCACGGGCCTGTGCGGCGATCTCTACGGCCCGTTGGAAGCTTGCGTGCAGCGGGGGAGCTGCGATGCGGTCTTGTGCAATCCCCCTTACGTGGCGAGCGGCGAGCTGGCGGGTTTGCAGCCGGAGGTTAGGTTCGAGCCGAGGTTGGCCTTGGACGGCGGGCCTGACGGGCTCGACCTGATCCGCCGGTTGGTGGCGGGTGCGGCCGAGTGGCTGCGGGCGGGGGGCTACCTCGTGCTGGAGATAGGGGCGGGCCAGGGGGAGGCCGTCCGCTGCCTTGTCGAGGCCGAGGCCGGGCTTGAGTTCTTGGGTGTGGAAAAGGATCGCGCGGGGATACCGCGCGTTGTGTCTGCGGCGCGGCGTTAGCGCGGAAGGGGTACGGAGCAAGGCGTGGATCGCTTCATTGTGCGCGGCGGGCACAAGCTACGCGGTACGGTGAGGGTCGGCGGGGCGAAGAACTCGTCCCTGCCGATACTGGCGGGCTGCCTCTTAGCCGACGGCGTCTCGGTGATACGCAACGTCCCCGACCTCCGGGACGTGCGCACGATGCTTCAGATCCTCGGCGCGTTGGGCGCCAGGGCGGAGCGCAAGAAGAACGGCGACATCGAGATAGACGCTACGGAGCTTACGTCGCACACGGCGCCGTATGAGTTGGTCTCGACCATGCGCGGCTCGGTCTGCGTCTTGGGGCCGCTTCTGGCGAGGCTGGGTGTGGCGAAGGTATCGCACCCGGGCGGCTGCGTTATCGGTTCCCGTCCGATAGACCTTCACCTGAAGGGCCTGCGGGCCCTGGGCGCGAGGATAAGCATCCGCCACGGCTACATAATGGCGCGCGGCGACGACCTGGCGGGGACGGACATCTTCCTCGGCGGTCTATTCGGCTCGTCGTGTCTGGCGACGGCGAACGTGATGATGGCTGCTGTGTACGCCTCGGGCAGCACGGTCATCGAGAACGCGGCATCAGAGCCCGAGATGGTGGACTTGGCCAACTATCTCAACAAGATGGGCGCGGTCGTCCGCGGCGCGGGGACGCACCGCATCGAGGTGGTCGGCGTGCGCAAGCTGCGCCCGGCGAAGTACACGGTCATGCCCGACAGGATAGAGGCGGGCACGTTCATGATGGCGTCTGCGATAACGAAGGGTGAGGTGGGTGTTGAGGGCGCCCCGCGCGGGACTATGGCGGCGGTGTTCGACGTATTGGCGCGCGCCGGCGTCCGCGTCGAGGCCGACGGCGACACGCTCTGGGTCCGCCAGCCGCGCAAGATAAAGGCTACTGAGGTGGCCACCTTGCCCTATCCGGGTTTCCCGACGGACCTGCAGGCCCAGCTCATGGCGATGATGTGCGTCGCGGACGGCATCTCGGTTTTGACGGAGAAGGTCTTTCCGGATCGCTTCATGCACGTTGCCGAGCTTGCGCGGATGGGAGCGGACATATTGCGCGAGGGCCCGCGCGCCATCGTCAAGGGCGGCGCGAAGCTCTCGGGCGCGCCCGTGATGGCCTCCGACCTGCGGGCCTCGGCGGCGCTGGTGTTGGCCGGCCTGGCGGCGAAGGGGGAGACGTCGGTGGCGCGCGTGTATCATCTCGACCGCGGCTACGAGCGCCTGGACGACAAGCTCCGCGCCCTCGGCGCCGACGTCGAGCGCGTGAAGGACTGATGCCCATGGACGTGCTGCGCTGGCCCGATGACAGGGAGGCGATAGAGGCGGTGCTGCGCGCCGACCGCGGCGGCGTGTCTGACCGCGTCCTGGCCGTGGCCGCTTCGATATGCGACCGGGTCAAGGCGGAGGGTTTTAAAGCGCTCGCTGCCTTCACAAAGGAGTTCCACGGCGTAGATATTGCTTCGCCGGCCGACGTGCGCGTGAGCGCGGCTGCTCTGGATGAGGCCCTGGCATCGGCGGACCCGCGCTGGCTTGGGGCGCTTGGCCGCGCCGCCGACAACATAGACGCCTACCACCGGGCGCAGCTTGCTGGCCGCCGCGCGGCCCGCGTCGACGGCGACGGGTATTCGCTCACCGAGCGTATGGATGCTGTCCCCTCCGTGGCCGTGTACGTCCCGGCGTTGGAGGCGCCGCTGGTTTCCACGCTTCTGATGAACGCGGTCCCGGCCCAGGTGGCCGGTGTCGAGCGGATAGCCGTGGCGACGTCGCTCCCGCGCGGGGGCAAGTCGCCGGCCCCGGCGATATTGGCCGCGGCGGCCATGCTCGGCATCGACGAGGTCTACTGCGCACACGGCCCGGCGCTGATGGCGGCGCTTGCCTACGGCGGCATCGTCGCCCCGCCGGTCGACAAGGTTGTCGGCCCGGGCGGCGCTATGACTACGGCCGTGAAGAAGTTGCTGTCGGACGTGGTCGGGACGGACGCCATGGCCGGCCCCAGCGAGGTGGTCGTGTTGGCGGATGAGTCGGCCCCGGCCGATTACGTCATTGCGGACCTTTTGGCCCAGGCCGAGCACGCCGGCGACGAGGCTGCGCTTCTCATAACGACGTCGGCGGAGCTGGCCGAGGCCGTTGCGTTGGGTCTGGAGGAGGCGGCGTCGGCCGAGCCGAGGGCGGAGGTAATACGCAAGTCACTTGCGGGCCCGCGCAGCGGCGTTGTTCTGGTGCCCGATGTCGAGGCGGCGCTGGAGCTTGCGAACCGCTTCGCGCCCGAGCATTGCGTTGTGATGACGGCGGACGCCGACGCGGTCGTCGAACGGCTCCGTCACTGCGGGTGCGTCTTTGTGGGGCCATACTCGCCCGTGTCGTTGGGCGATTTCTACTGCGGGACGAACCACATCCTGCCGACGGGGGGCGCCGCGCGCTTCCAGTCGCCGCTGGGCGTGGACGAGTTCCTCGTCCGCAGCAGCGTCGTGCGTTACAGCGCAGGGGCCTTGGCGGAGGCGGCTGACGACGTGATGGCCCTGGCGGAGGGGGAGGGTTTGCCCGCGCATGCCCGGGCTGTGACCGTACGACGAGTTTCTAAGGGTGAGGCCGGCGGTCCGGTGGCGGGGCTGCGCAGCGGATCTGTTGCAGTGCGTCTGCAGGCGGTTGCGGACATGGGCGCCGCTGGTGACGAAGCGGCGGTTCCGGCTCTTCTCAGAGCCCTGAAGGACGCCGATCCGTCGGTGCGTGAGGCAGCGGCCTTGGCCCTGATGCAGGTCGCGGACGAGTCGGCGGTCCCCTGGCTTCGCGATGCCACGGGCGACCGCGACGCGCGCGTGCGCGCGGCCGCCGAGCGGGCCGTGAAGGCGCTCTCGGCTGATGAGTAGGGTGCGCGACTGGGTCCGCCCGCTGGTGGCCGACCTCACGCCCTACGAGCCGCACGTGCCGGCCGCCCGGGTCAAGCTCGACGCCAACGAAAGCCCCCTGGACCTGCCGGATTCGGTCAAGGACGAGATACTCGCGGAGATAAGGTCGCGCCCGTCGAACCGCTATCCGGACCCGGTCGCCGCCGAGCTGCGCGGCCTGTTGGCGGAGCACGTGGGCGTCGACCCGGGGTGCCTGGTCGTCGGCAATGGCTCGGACGAACTGCTGTCGTGCCTGGCGCTTGTGTTCGGGCAGAAGCGGGCCGTGTGCCTGCGCCCGGCGTTTGCCATGTACGCCATAATCTCGCTCTCTTGCGGGTCAAGCGTTGCATGGGTCGACCTGACGGGCAACTTCGACATCGACGTCGATGCCGTCCTGGAGGCAAACGCCGCGGGCGCGTCTCCGGTTTACGTGGGTTATCCGAACAACCCGACGGGCCGGCTGTATTCGCGCGACCGCATGGTGCGGCTCGTGCGGGGCTTCCGCGGCCCGGTCGTTGTGGACGAGGCGTATCACGAGTTCGCCGGCGGGTCCGTCCTCGACATGCTCGCCGAGTGCGACAACCTCGTCGTCCTGCGTACGTTCTCCAAGGCGTTCGGCCTTGCGGGCTGGCGCCTCGGTTACATGATCGCCCGACCCGAGGTCGCGGCGGAGGTGAACAAGGTCCGCCTGCCGTACAACGTCAACGCCATGACGCAGATAGCCGGCTGCACCTGCCTGCGGCGGCGCGCGGAGCTGTTGCCGAGGTTGGATCTGATCCGCTCGCAGCGCGATGCCGTCTTCGGTCGGATGTCCGGTATGGAGGGCGTGACCGTCTTCCCTACGCACGCCAACTTCATACTGTTCCGGACGCGTCGGCCGGCGGCGGAGGCGCACGCGGGCCTATTGGCCGAGGGCGTCTTGGTGCGCAACCTGGACGACGGGGCGCTGCTGGCCGATTGCCTTCGCGTGACGGTGGGCTTGCCGGAGGAGAACGAGGCGTTCCTTTCGGCCCTTTCCAAGGTGGTGTGAGATGTCCCAGCGCAAAGCGGAAGTGAAGCGCCAGACGAAGGAGACGAAGATAGCGCTGTCGCTCTTTCTGGACGGCGGGGGCGACTCTTCGGTCGACACGGGCCTGCCTTTCCTGGATCACATGCTGGACCTCTTCGCGCGGCACGGCCTCTTCGACCTCCGTCTGTCGTGCAAGGGCGATCTGGAGGTCGACAAGCACCACACGGTGGAAGATTGTGGCCTCGCGCTGGGCCAGGCGGTCAAGGCGGCGCTGGGGGACAAGGCCGGGATAGCGCGGATGGGCTCGGCGTGGGTCCCGATGGGCGATGCGTTGGCCTGGGTCGTTCTGGACATCTGCGGCCGGCCGCAGCTCTGCATTCAGGAGCTTATCGACCCGGGCGACGTCGGCGAGCCGCCCGTCGAGCTCCCCTGGAGCCTGGTCGAGGAGTGGTTCCGCTCGGTTGTCTCCGAGGCCGGCATAACGTTGCACCTGGGCGTGCGTTCGGGGACGGATGGCCACCACATCATCGAGGCATTGTTCAAAGCGTTCGGCAGGGCGCTGGATGCGGCCGTCCGGCTCGACCCGCGCGTGTCGGGCGTGCCCTCGACAAAGGGGTCGCTCTGACGTGCTCGTCATTCCGGCCGTCGACATACGCCGCGGCGAGGTGGTCCGTCTTTCGCAGGGCGATTACGCGCGCGAGACGGTGTACGAGGCCGACCCCGTGGCGGTGGCGCGCCGCTTTGCCGATCTCGGCGCCCGCCGGATACACGTGGTCGATCTGGACGCGGCGCGCGAGGGCCGTTTCACGGCCCTGTCGCAGGTGCGCGCCATATGCGCGTCGGTCGACGCGGAGGTCGACATGGGGGGCGGCGTTCGCAGCCTCGAGATGATTGACGAGGCCTTGGGTGCGGGTGTGGACCGGGTCGTGATAGGGACGCTGGCGCATGCTCAGCCGGACCTCTTGGCCGAGGCGTGCGCGCGGCACCCGGGCCGGCTGTCGGTGAGCATCGACTGCGCCGACGGGTTTGTCGCGGTCCGCGGTTGGACCGAGGTGACGGAGCTCTCGGCCGTGGAGTTGGCGGGGCGCGTGGTTGAAGCGGGCGTCGATGAGGTGATAGTCACGGACATCGCCCGCGACGGCATGCTGACGGGCGTGAACCTGGTTGCAGCGGTCGAGGTGGCCCAGGTCGGTGTGGATGTCATCGCCGCGGGTGGCGTGAGCAGTATCGAGGACGTTGCGCGCGCGGCGGCCGCGGCCGAGCGGGAGCCGAGGCTTGTTGGTGTGATAACCGGTCGAGCCGTCTACACGGGCGACCTCGACCTTGCCGAGGCGCTGAAGCTTGCGGCGGGAGAAGGCTGATGGATTTGGCGCGGCAGCTGCGCTATGACGAGAGGGGCTACATCCCGGCGGTGATCCAGTGCGCCGACACGGGCCGCGTCCTCACTCTCTGCTACATGAACGAGGACGCGGTCCGCAAGACGCTGGAGACGGGCTATGTCCACGTCTTCCGGCGCAGCCGCGGCAAGCTCATGAAGAAGGGCGAGACGTCGGGCATGGTCCAGAAGGTCGTAAGCGTCGCGCCCGACTGCGAGGACAACTCGCTGCTGGTCCGCGTGAAGCAGACGGGAGCGGGCTGTCACATGGGTTACTACTCGTGTTACTACCGGGTTCTGGGTGAAGGTGGCGACCTGCGCGTGTGCGAGGAGCGCGTCTTCGACCCAAGCGAGGTCTACGGCAAAGAGAAGTAGGTGGCGCCGATGTACACCCCCGATTTCGAGGAGTTCCGCCGAAGAGCCAAGCGGGGCAACCTCGTCCCGGTCTACCGCGAGGTCCTGGCCGATCTGGAGACGCCGGTCTCGGCGTTTCTGAAGATCGACCGGCCGGGGGGCCGCAGCTTCCTGCTCGAAAGCGTCGAGGGCGGCGAGAAGATAGGGCGCTACTCGTTTTTGGGCACGGCGCCGTCGTTGCTTTTCCGCTCCAAAGGCCGCCGCGTCGAGATAATCCGCGGCAAGGCGGTGACCACGCTCGAGGCGGACAACCCGCTGAAGGAGTTGCGGCGCCTTCTCGGGTCTTTCCGTTTCGTCCCGGCGGAGGGCCTGCCGCGTTTCTGCGGGGGTTTTGTGGGCTATCTCGGCTACGACATGGTCCGCTTCTTCGAGCGTCTTCCGGACGACACACTCGACGATCTCAATCTCCCCGACAGCGTGCTCTTCTTCACGGACACGCTCTTGGTTTTCGATCACGTGCGGCACCGGATCCAGGTCGTCTCGAATGCGCACATCGAGGGCCCGGACGAAGTTGCTCTGCGGGCGGCTTACGACGACGCAATCTCCAAGATAGACACCATCGTCGACATGCTGCATCAGCCCTTGACCCCGCCGGCTCAGAGGACGACGCCGTCGGCGGGGGGGATAGAGGTCGAGTCCAACACGAGCCGACAGCAGTTCGAGGAGGCGGTGGGTCTGGCCAAGGAGTACGTCTACGCCGGCGACGTCGTCCAGGTTGTGCTCTCGCAGCGTTTCCGGACGAAGCTCTCGGCGGATCCGATCAACGTCTACCGCGCGCTGCGCAGCCTCAACCCCTCGCCTTTCATGTATTACATAAAGTGCGACGAGTGCCGGATCATCGGCTCCTCGCCGGAGGTCTTCGTGCGCTGTGAGGATGGCGATGTCGAGCTGCGCCCGATAGCGGGCACGCGCAGGCGTGGCGACACGCCGGAGGAGGACGCCGCCCTGGCCGAGGAGTTGCTCGCTGACGAGAAGGAGCGTGCCGAGCACGTGATGCTCGTCGACCTGGGCCGCAACGACGTCGGCCGCGTCTGTCGCTATGGGACCGTGCGGGTGGCCGATTTCATGGTCATCGAGCGTTATTCTCACGTCATGCACATCGTCTCCGACGTCGTCGGGAGGCTGCAGGATGGCAAGGACTCCTTCGACGTGGTGGAGGCGAGCTTCCCCGCCGGGACGCTTTCCGGAGCGCCCAAGGTGCGGGCCATGGAGATAATAGAGGAGCTGGAGCCGACCAAGCGCGGCCCTTACGGCGGCGCGATAGGTTACTTCAGCTTCTCCGGCAATCTCGACACGTGCATTACGATAAGGACTCTGGTGCTGGTTGGCGATGACGCCTACGTCCAGGCCGGAGCGGGGATAGTGGCCGACTCTGTCCCCGAATGCGAGTACGAGGAAACCTGCAACAAGGCGAGGGCGGTTTTGGCGGCGATAGAGCGCGCCGAGGCCGGTCTCGACTGATACAAGAGAGGTGCGGGCCATGATCAAGGACGCGATAGCCAAGGCGATAAAGGGTGAGAACCTGACGGAGGCGGACGCCAAGGGCGCGATGGACGCGATAATGAGCGGGGAGGCGACGCCGGCTCAGATAGGCGCGTTTCTCGTGGCCATGCGCATCAAGGGCGAGACGGTTGACGAGATAGCCGGTTGCGCCCGGACGATGCGCGAGAAGGCCACGCGCGTGACGGCGCCGCAGGAGCATCTGGTCGACACGTGCGGCACGGGCGGCGACTCCTCGGGCACGTTCAACATCTCGACGGTGTCGGCGTTTGTGGTAGCCGGTGCGGGCGCGACTGTGGCCAAGCACGGCAACAGGGCGGCCTCGTCCAAGTGCGGCTCGGCTGACGTTCTCAAGGAGCTCGGTGTCAACATCGAGGCCCCGGTCGAGGTCGTCGAGCGCTGTCTTGCCGAGGTGGGCATCGGTTTCCTCTACGCACCTCTTCTTCATGGTGCGATGAAGCACGCGATAGGCCCTCGGCGTGAGATAGGCCAGCGCACGATATTCAACTTCCTCGGTCCTCTGACGAACCCGGCGGGCGCGCGCAGGCAGGTGATGGGGGTTTTCGCCGAGGGACTGGTCGCGCCGTTGGCGGAGGTCCTCGGCCGCCTCGGTGCCGAGCGAGCCCTGGTTGTCCGCGGCCTCGACGGCCTGGACGAGATAACGGTTACGGGCGAGACGCTGGTGGCCGAGTGGGACGGCGACCGCGTGAACACTTACAGGGTCAAGCCCGAGGACTTCGGTGTCCCGCGCGCAGAGGCCTCGGATCTTCTCGGGGGTGAGTTGGCGGACAACGCCCGCATCGCGATGGAGGTTCTGTCGGGGGAGGCGGGCCCGCGGCGCGACATCGTTCTGTTGAACGCCGGCGCGGCGATAGCGGCGGCGGGCCTTGCCGATGCCATAGCCGACGGCGTGGCGCTTGCGGCCGAGTCGATAGACTCCGGGGCCGCGATGGAGAAGCTGAGGCGCCTGCGCGAGGTCAGCGCCGCGTGAGGGCTTCGATACTGGATGAGATAGTCGCGCACAAGCGCGCCGAGGTGGCTGCGCGCAAGGCGGAGGTGTCGCCGGGGGCTCTTGGGGCTCACGCGTCGGAGGCGCCCGCGCCGGTGGATTTCGCCGCGGCGTTGCGGGGTGACTGCGTGGCTCTCGTGGCCGAGTTCAAGCGCCGCAGCCCTTCGGCGGGGGAGATCCGCGCGGACCTGGGGCCGCTGGACGTGGCCCGCGCCTATCAGAAGGCCGGGGCGGCCGCCGTATCGGTCCTCACTGATGAGCGCTACTTCGGCGGGCGGCTCGAGGACCTCCGCGCCGTCTCGGACGGTGTTGTGCTCCCGGTCCTGCGCAAGGACTTCATCATCGACGCCTATCAGGTGGCGGAGGCGCGCGTGTGGGGGGCGGATGCGGTACTTCTCATAGCGGCGGCGCTTTCGAAGGAGCGGCTGCGCGAGCTGCGCGAGGAGGCGGAGCGCTACGGCATGGCGGCGCTCGTCGAGGCCCACGACGGGGCCGAGCTGGAGGCCGCGCTCGACTCCGGCGCGTGCCTTGTCGGCATCAACAACCGCGATCTGTCGACCTTCAAGGTGGACCTGGGCGTGACGGAGGCTTTGGCGCCGGAGGTCCCCGCCGGTGTCGTGCTGGTGGGCGAGAGCGGAGTGGGCACTAGGCCCGACGTGGAGCGTCTGGCGGCGGCCGGTGTAGACGCAGTGCTGGTGGGCGGCTCGATAATGGCGGGCGGGGATGTGGGGGCGGCGGCCGCGGCTCTCGTAGGTGTCCCCAGGGCGCCGGGTGCCCGGCGTGGTTAGTCTCCTAGCGCTTTTCGGCCAGGGCTTCGTCGTGGGTCTGTCGGGCGCGATGATACCGGGCCCGCTCCTGGTCTTCACGATCCAGCAGAGCCTGCGCAGGTCGCCGTGGACGGGCGCGGTGATAATAGTCGGCCATGTCGTCGTCGAGAGCCTCTTGGTGCTGGCGGTTGTCTTCGGGCTGCACGTGCTGGTTGTGGACCACCCCGCCGTCGTGCGCTGGATGCGCGGGGTGGGAGGTCTGCTCCTGATCGGCATGGGGGCGATGGCGGCGCGCGGTGCGGCGGAGCCGGTGGGGCGGGCGGAGGGGGCCGGGGCCGGCAAGCGCCGTGCCATCGGCGGCGGAGTGGTGCTGACGCTCTTCAACCCGGGCTTCCCGCTCTGGTGGTTCACGATAGGCGTGACGTTCCTGCTTTCGGCGATGGGGCGCGGTTGGGCGGCGGTTGTGGCGTTCATGGTGGGCCACTGGCTTTCGGATTTCGCGTGGTACACGGTGGTATCGTTCTCCGCCTCGCGCGGGGGTCGGCTGATCAAGGGTGCGGCGTACGTTTGGGTCATCCGCGCTTTGTGTTTGGTCTTGGCGGCGTTTGGGGGTCTGTTCATCTACAGGGCGTTGCGGGGGGCGTAGGGCGCGGGGGTTGCGCCGGCGAGGGGTGATCGATTTGGGTCGCGTGAAGGTGTGCGGCATAACGAACGTAGATGACGCGTTGGTGGCGGCCGAGGCCGGCGCCGACGCCCTCGGCATGGTATTCGCCGAGAGTCCCCGTCGCATCGACGTGCCCTGCGCGACGGAGATCGCCAACGCACTTCCGCCTTTTGTCACGCGCGTGGGCGTATTCGTGAACGAGGACACCGAGACCATCCGGCGGATGATGCACGAGGTCCCGCTGGACATCGTACAGCTTCACGGCGATGAGGCCCCGGAGGTCTGCGTCCATCTCTCCCCGGGCCGGTGCGTCAAGGGGATAAGGGTGAAGGACGAGGCGTCGTTGGAGCGGATATGGGACTACCGCGGCGTCGCGGGCGTGCTTCTGGACGCGTACGTGGAGGGCGTGGCCGGGGGCACCGGCCGAACGTTCAATTGGGGCCTAGCGGCGGGCGTGGTGGGCCGAGGGGTGCGCATAGTCCTCTCGGGGGGCTTGACCCCGGGCAACGTCGAGGAGGCGATACGTGCGGTCCGGCCGGACGCCGTTGACGTCTCGTCGGGCGTCGAGGTAGAGCCCGGCGTGAAGGATGCCGGGGCCGTAAGGGAGTTCGTTCTGCGCGCCCGACGGGCGTTCGCCGAGCTATAGACAGGAAAGGTCAGCATGTCGAACGAGAAGGCAAGACGGGGGCATTTCGGTCCGTACGGGGGCCAGTTCGTCCCGGAGACGTTGATGCCGGCCCTGGAGGAATTACAGGCCGAGTACGAGGTGGCGAAGTCCGACCCGGCTTTCCGCGAGGAGTTGGACTACTACCTCAAGTACTACGCGGGCAGGCCGACTCCTCTGTATTTCGCGCGGCGGCTGACGTCGGAGCTGGGCGGGCCGCGAATTTATCTCAAGCGCGAGGACCTCGCGCACACGGGCTCGCACAAGATAAACAACACGCTTGGTCAGGTGATTCTGGCCCGGCGGATGGGCAAGACGCGGATAATCGCCGAGACGGGCGCCGGCCAGCACGGCGTGGCGACGGCGACGGCGGCCGCCCTCTTCGGCCTCCCGTGCGAGGTCTACATGGGCACGGAGGACATCCGCCGCCAGTCGCTGAACGTGTTTCGCATGCGGCTTCTTGGGGCGAAGGTGATCCCGGTCGAGTCGGGCAGCCGGACGTTGAAGGACGCGACGAACGAGGCCATCCGCGACTGGCTGGCCAACGTGCGCCACACGCACTACGTCCTCGGCTCGGTTGTAGGTCCGCACCCGTATCCGAGCATGGTGCGCGACTTCCAGTCGGTGATCGGCCGTGAGGCCCGGGCGCAGTGCCGGGAGGCTGAGGGTCGCCTCCCGGACTGCCTTGTCGCCTGCGTCGGCGGCGGCTCCAACTCCATCGGCCTCTTCCATGCGTTCCTCCCGGAGGAATCCGTTCGCATGTACGGCGTCGAGGCGGGGGGATTCGGCCTCGACACGGGCAAGCACGGCGCGTCGCTTCTTGCGGGGACGCCGGGCGTCCTGCACGGTTCGTACTCATATCTGCTCCAGGACGATGACGGCCAGATAATCGAGGCCCACTCGATCTCCGCGGGTCTGGACTACCCGGGTTCGGGGCCGGAGCACAGTTGGCTCAAGGACACGGGCCGCGTTACTTACGTCAGCGTCACGGACGAACAGGCCCTTCGGGCGTTCGACATGCTCGGCCGCACGGAGGGGATACTGCCCGCGCTGGAGTCGGCGCATGCCGTGGCGTATCTGCCGGAGCTGGTGGAGGAACTGGGCGAGGATGCGGTTGTGATCCTCTGTCTTTCGGGCAGGGGGGACAAGGACGTCAACACGGTCGCGGATGCGAAGGGGGTGGGCCTGTGAGCCGCATTGGTGATACGTTCGCCCGGCTTGCGGGCGAGGACAGGGCGGCCTTCATGCCGTTTCTCACGTGTGGCGACCCCAGCGCCGAGGCCACGCTCGAGCTGATGTCGGCCTTCGCCGAGGCGGGCGTGGGGTTGATCGAGCTGGGCATGCCGTTTTCGGACCCACTGGCGGACGGCCCGGTCATCCAGGCGGCGTCGACGCGGGCGCTTACCGGGGGCATGACGGTCGCCGGCGCGCTCGGTGTGTTGCGGCGGTTCCGGGAGCGGTCCGCCGTGCCGGTGTGTCTGATGGGCTCGTACAACCCGGCCCTGCGGTACGGCGCCGAGCGTTTCTGCGCCGACGCGGCGGCCGCGGGGGCGGACGGTCTCATCATCCCGGATCTGCCCCCGGAGGAGTCGGAGGGCTTCGTCGCCCTTTCCGATTCCAGCGGTCTCGACAATGTCTTCTTGGTGGCGCCCACGACGACGCCGGAGCGGCTCGCGCTGATAGGCGGCCTATCGCGGGGTTTCATCTACTACATATCGATCACGGGCGTGACCGGCGCCCGCGAGCGGCTGGCCGGTGACATCCGCGAGCATGTGGATCTCATTCGCCGGCGTTCGGATCTGCCGGTTGCGGTGGGTTTTGGGACTAAGACGCCGGAGCAGGCGGCCGAGGTGGCGCGCGAGGCCGACGGCGTGATAGTCGGCTCGGCCATCGTCTCGCGCATAGCCGAGCGGGCGGGCGCGCCCGATCTTGTCGAATCTACGGCGTCGTTCGTCCGGTCGTTTGTCGAGGCGGTTGCGTCGGCGCGGAAGGCCTAGTACGGCCGCCGGCGGATCGTTCCCCCCGATCAGTGAAAGGGCAGCGCTCATGCAGGTCAACCCGAGCATTTTCCGTGAGTACGATATACGTGGCCTGGTAGACCGCGATCTCACCCCGGCGGTCGCCGAGGCCATCGGCAGGGCGTTCGGCACTCTTGTTCAGGACCGCGGCCCCCAGCGGGTGGTCGTCGGCCGCGACATCCGGCCGTCGTCCGATCCCTTCTCTCACGCCCTGATAGGGGGCATTCGCGCCACGGGGTGCGACGTGCTGGACGTCGGCATGGTCCCCACGCCGGTGCTCTATTTCTCCATCGCCCATTACGACCGCGGCGGCGGCGTGATGATAACGGGCTCGCACAACCCGCGTGAGTTCAACGGCTTCAAGCTCTGCAAGGGTCTCTATTCCCTCTACGGCGACAGCATCCAGCAGATGCGTGCGATGATAGAGGGGGACGAGTATCTGGAAGGGGCGGGTCACATCCAGCGCGCGGACCCGGTCGAGGCCTACATAGATGCAGTCAAGGTGCGGATCAACCTGGGCAGGCCGCTGAAGCTTGTGATAGACGCCGGCAACGGCACGGGCGGGCACATAGCCGAGCGCGTTTTCACGGAGTTGGGCTGCGAGGTCATCGGCATGAACATGGAGCCGGACGGCAACTTCCCGGCCCATCTTCCCGACCCGACCGTCCCCGAGTACGTCGTCGATCTTCAGGCGAAGGTTCGCGAGGTAGGGGCGGACGTCGGCATCGGCTACGACGGCGATGCCGACCGCCTGGGCGCCATAGCGGACAACGGAGACATCGTCTGGGGCGACAAGTTGCTTGCGCTGTACGCCCGCGAGGTGCTCGACAAAGGCCCTGCGCCCATAGTCTTCGATGTCAAGTGCTCTCAGGGCCTTGTGGAGGAGATAGAGAAGCTGGGGGGCGAGCCCGTGATGTGGAACACGGGCCACTCGCTCATCAAGGAGAAGATGCGCAGGATAGATTCGCCTTTGGCGGGTGAGATGTCGGGCCACATGTTCTTCGCCGACGACTACTTCGGCTTCGACGACGGCATTTTCGCCAGCCTTCGCCTGGTCCAGATACTCTCGCACACGCACAGGCGCCTCTCGGAGCTGGCGCTGGAGCTATGGTCCTACACGGCGACGCCGGAGATCCGGACGGCCTGCCCCGACGAGGCCAAGTTCGACATAGTCGAGAAGGTCCGCGAGCGTTTCTCCGCCGACCACGAGGTTATCGACGTGGACGGGGCGCGTATCCTCTTCGACGGCGGCTGGGCGTTAGTGCGCGCGTCGAACACGCAGCCGATAATCGTCAGCCGGTTCGAGGCGGCCAGCCCGCGCAGGTTGAGCGAGATACGCGAAGAGGTGACTTCGTTCCTCCGGAGCTTCCCGGAGGTGGGTGAGGAGGGGGGCCACTAGGCCGAGTCGGGGGCATCGGGCTTGACACGGGGGGCGAAAGCCCAGAGGCTGTTGGCGCCGTTTGCCGGGGGGCGCGGGGGCAGTGGGGTGCGGTGGTAGCGGGTGGGTAGTGTCCATGGGCCGGCTGAGCCCGGCCCCTTTTCGGGTGGTCAGCGTGATTAAGGGAGAGACCATAGGCCGATGCGACACGTTGTAGGTATAGACCTTGGTGGCACGAACCTCCGCGCCGCCGTCGTGAGTGAGGCGGGCGAGGTCGCGGGCCGCGCCCGCAAGCCCACACAGGCCGCCGAGGGCCCCGACGCCGTCATATCGCGCATGGCGGAGGTGGCGGCCGAGGCGTGCGAGGCGGCCGGTCTGGACAGAAGCTCCGTTGCGGCGATAGGCGTGGGCGCGCCGGGGCCTCTCAACACCCGCACGGGCGTGGTTGTCACGGCGCCGAACCTGCCGGGCTGGCGGAACATCAAGCTCAAGGACAAGTTGGAGCGGGCGTCCGGTGTCACGACGTTCGTTGAGAACGACGCCAACGCGGCGGCTTGGGGCGAGAAGTGGGTGGGCGCCGGGCGCGACGTCGACAACCTCATCATGTTCACGCTCGGCACGGGCGTGGGCGGCGGGATAATCATCGACGGCAAGCTTCTCCACGGTATCGACGATTCGGCGGCCGAGGTGGGTCACATAACGGTGCGTCCCGGCGGCCCCATCTGCGGCTGCGGCAACGACGGCTGCGTCGAGGCCTTGGCCTCGGCCACGGCCGTCGCCAGGCGGGCCCGGGAGATGGTCGAGGCCGGCCGTGGGGTGATCCTCCGCGACCTGGTCGGCGGGGACCCCTCGAGAATCGAGGCCAAGACGGTCCATGAAGCCATACTGGCCGGCGACGCCGATTCCGTCTCTCTGATGGCCGACGTCGCCCTGGATCTGGGCATAGCCATTGCCGATCTGGTCAACGTCCTCAACCCTGAGATGATCATCATAGGAGGCGGAATGGCGGCGATGGGCGAGTATCTCTTCGAGCCCTTGCGCGCGACGGTGGTGGCGCGCTCGTTCGAAGCCCCGGCCAGGCGCGCCAGGATAGTCCCGGCCCAGCTTGGGGACGACGCCGGGATAATCGGCGCGGCCGGTGTGGCCCTCCTTAGCGTGGAGGGGTGCACATGAACGTCTGGCGCAAGCAGCCCTCGCCCCACGACGACCGCAAGAAGGGTTTCGTCCGCGACGCCTTCGAGACGGTGGGTCTGTTCAGCGTATACGCCCTGGTGGTGATCACCTTCGCCGTCCGGCCGTTTGTCATCCCTTCGGGCTCCATGAAGGACACCCTGCAGATAGGCGACCGCATACTGGTCAACCGCTTCGTCTACTGGTTCTCCGGTCCGAAGCGCGGCGACGTCGTGGTGTTCCCCTTCCCGGAGGACCCGCGCAACAATTACATCAAGCGCGTCGTGGGCCTGCCGGGCGAAGTGATAGAGATCCGCGACGGGCACATCTACGCCGACGGCGTTCTGGTCGAGGAACCATTCCCGGTCGCTCACAACCGCTACGTCACCTACGACAGCCCGCTTGTGCCTTACGGCAAGGGGGAGGTGCAGGTGCCCCAGGGCCGGCTTTTCGTCCTGGGCGACAACAGCCGCAACAGCAAGGACAGCCGTTTCTGGGGCTTTGTCGACGCCGACCTGGTGAAGGGGAAGGCGTTTTTCATCTACTGGCCGCCGCAGCGCGTGGCCTGGCTGAAGGGCAGGTAGCCTTCTGCCGCGGGAGCAAGTATTGGATCCGTCCGAGGTGAAGTCGGGGCCGTCGGTTGAGACGGCGATGTTGGTGGGTTGGCTTGTGCCCGGCGCCGGCCACGTCCTCATGGGCCGTCCGCTCAAGGGCGTGCTCCTTTTCGTTCTGATAGTCGGCCTGTTCGCGGGCGGGCTGGCCCAGCGCGCCAACATGGAGTGGATAGCCAGCGACATCGTCTCGAAGGTGTGTTTCATCGTCAGGCTTGGCAGCGGCCTCCCGGCGGTTCTCGGCTTCGTGCCGAAGGTCAGCGTGGGCGATCTCGGCTACGTGTACTCGGAGGTGGGCGGCGTGTTCACGACGGTGGCGGGGGGACTGAATATCCTCGCCGTGTTCAGTCTGCTCGATCTTGCGGGCGGCCGGGGGTCGGCTCAAGCGGCCGGGGGCGCGGGCGGCGGGCGGCGCGGCGAGGGAGGGACCGGCTGAGAATGGGTTACATCGTCCGCTTCGTCATTTTGGCCGCGGCCTCGTCGCTTGTGATAGGCCTTGTGCGCTACGACGATTTCCGCGCCTGTTTCAGGGAGTCCGCGCGGGTCTTCGCTGGCATGCTCTGTGGCGTGGCGGCGCTGGGCCTTGTGGTGAGCCTGTTCAGCAGGTTCTAGGGCGGCCGCGGTCTCTTCTCTAGGGGAGGTCCCGGCTGTCTCTCCCGGCCGGCCCTCTGCAACAAACCGTGACATACTGCCCCCCGCATATGGACCCATCGCCCTCTTTGTGCTATCGTATTAAAGAACAAGATACTTGGGGGTCACTCCAGCCCCCATCTATGCTGGCGGCCCCCGCGCCGCCCGGAGACGCGTTCAGGCGTGAACCGATACTTCCGTTCGCCTTTCATGTGGTTGTTCGCCCTGGCGGCGGCCCTGGCCTTTGCCACCTACTACCATCAGAAGGAGGCCAGGCCTTACGAGCTCAAGTACAGCCAGCTCTACAAGTACGCCGAGGCGGAGCAGGTGGGCTCGGCCGTCTTCCGCGGGCAGGAAGTCGTTGGTATGCTCAGGCCGGGCGCGCCCTTGCCGGGCGAGGGCGGGCGGCTGGCCGAAGAGCCTGCGCCTTACACGGCGCAGGTCCGCGAGGACAACGAAGCCCTCCTCGCTCTCCTTCTCGGCGGTGACGCCGAGGTCGACTACGAGAGCCCCACCTCGCTCTGGCTGGGCCCGCTTCTGGGCACTTTACCCATAATGCTCCTGCTGCTCCTGTTCTGGGTATTCATCTACCGGCAGATGCAGGCCGGCGGCAATCGCGCCATGTCGTTTGGCAAATCCCGCGCGCGTCTCTTCTCCGAGAACCACCCCAAGAGCACCTTCGAGGACGTCGCCGGCGCCGATGAGCCCAAGCAGGAGCTCCAGGAGATAATCGCGTTCCTGAAGGACCCGCGCAAGTTCACGCGCCTGGGCGCGAAGATCCCCAAGGGCGTATTGCTCTACGGCCCGCCGGGCTGCGGCAAGACGCTCCTGGCCCGGGCTATAGCCGGTGAGGCCGGCGTGCCCTTCTACAGCATCAGCGGGTCCGACTTCGTCGAGATGTTCGTCGGCGTGGGCGCCTCGCGCGTGCGTGATCTCTTCGAGCAGGCCCGCCGCGCCGCCGCCACCTCCACCCGCGGCTGCATCATCTTCATAGACGAGATAGACGCCGTCGGCCGCCAGCGCTTCGCCGGCATCGGCGGTGGCCACGACGAGCGCGAGCAGACGCTCAACCAGCTCCTCTCCGAGATGGACGGTTTCGACGCCAAGGAGGGCGTCATACTCATAGCCGCCACCAACCGCCCGGACGTCCTCGATGCAGCCCTGCTCCGTCCGGGCCGTTTCGACCGCCAGGTCGAGGTCTACGCCCCCGATCTCACGGGCCGGGAGCGCATTCTCGGCCTTTACGTAGGCAAGGTGGTCGTCGACGACACGGTGAACGTCAAGGAGATCGCGCGCGCGACTCCCG
>Ga0272442_10002644_pt1 | contig 25708 bp, 23 predicted proteins | sample SSMForm2O_FD_200262 | JGI IMG/M metagenome (GOLD analysis project Ga0272442, IMG submission 200262) | Marine sediment archaeal communities from Little Sippewissett salt marsh, Falmouth, MA, United States - SSM-Form-2O | ecosystem: Environmental > Aquatic > Marine > Wetlands > Sediment ... | reverse complement strand
TATTTGCCCCTCAAGAAATGCTCGCAAAGCACGCTTGCTCATGACTGTTGCATCAATTATTTCGCCATCAATCAGAGGTAGTTTTTCTTTTAAAACTGTATTTGTTCCATCGTTGCCAACAAGCTCAATTTTTGCATCTCCTGCAGTTGATTTTGTAATTGTTGTTGATATCTCATTGGAGCATAAGTCTCCACTACTCATATGCGCAACATGTGATTTTGAAGAAGAGGTCCACTCTCCCATTGGATGCGGGTTTTGTTTTGCATAGTTTTTGACTGGCCCAGGTACCCTTCTATCGCTGTTTCCTTCTCTTAATACCGGATTTACAGCACTTCCTTTTATCTTATCATATCTTGCTTTGATTACTTTTTCCTCTTCATTTTGTAGTTTCTCAGGATAATTTGGTAGATTATATCCTTTTTCTTGTAGTTCCTTTATTGCAGCTGTTAATTGTGGTATTGATGCACTGATGCAAGGAAGTTTTATTACGTTTGCTTCTGGTTTTTTTACAAGTTCTCCAAGTTCAGCGAGATCATCGGGTATTTTTTGATTGTCTAGGAGGAATTCTGGAAATCTAGCAATTATTCTACCTGCTAGAGAAATATCTCTTGTTTCAACTGTTACACCTGCTGCTTCAGTGAAAGCTTTGACAATAGGCAGAAAAGAGTAAGTTGCCAAAGATGGCGCTTCATCAACTTTTGTATAGATAATCTTCCCTACATTACTCATCGCTTTTTCCCTCCATTACTCTACTTTCTCTGGTTTATCTGGTACATCATACAGTATATCATCCCATGGATGTCTATACAATCCTGTTTTCAAACGTTTCTGATCAAAGTAGTGTCCCATGAATCCCATGGTTCTACCAATTATGAAAAACGCATTGAAAAAGCCCATATCTATCATTTCTTTAATTTCATCTTTGGAGTAACCAAGATTTATAAGCATATCAACAAAGAGCACGCCTATGCATCCATCGACGTTTAAGATTAATGTGCCTTTTTTCATTGTTGTAACTCCTTGAACTGCAAGTGCATAATCAAGAATTGGATGTTTTGGAAAGTGTTTTTTTGCGAAGTTTATCATAATTTCTACACGTTCATCCGGGTTGTCAATGCTGTGTATTCTATGTCCAATTCCCTGTATTCTTATGTTTTGTTTTTTCATGTGGTCAATAAATTCACGTGGTTCTAAGTTTTGCTCGAGACCCATTGTAAAGTGTTTTGCCGCACCATTTACTGCTCCTCCAAAACGGGGTCCTATTGTTACCATTCCGCTTATGATCGACTCTAGAAGGTTTTTACCTGCACGTGCTGTGACAATTGTATTATGTGCGCCAGATACGGCAGGTCCGTGATCCGCTACGATTTGTATGACTAGTTCAATGAATTCTCTTGAGTATTTTGGAAGGTCTTTTTTGAACCATAATAGACCTAGAACTCCTCCAATCCCGTATCCTTTTTTGATTACTTCGTCAATTGGAACTCCGCAGTAGTCATGTATTTCACCTGTCTCATCACATATGGTTGATATAAAATTAGTTGGTTTTCGAACCAATCCTTCTGCAACTGCTTGTTTATAGTCCATTGGTATATGTGGTGGTGCTGGTTCATCGATATCTTTTATTTTTCCTTGGTTTTTAAGTTTCATAAAGGTTGCTTTTATTTTTTCTCCATAGTCATCAAAAGACTCAGGAACAACTACACCTGCATCACGTAAAGCCTTATTTTTAGCTGGAGCCGTATCTTCTTTTCCTTCTGCTTTTGCGCCTGCATGACCAAATTGTACTCCGCCAGGCAACATCTCTGCACAGGTTCCTGTTACCCACATAACTAGAGGTTTTGTGATTTTTCCTGTTTTAATAGCCTCAACTATTTCATATTCGTCTTTTCCTCCGACTTCTCCAAGACTTACCATCATTTTGATGTTTGGATTTTTCTCGTAACGTAGCAAATGATCAATAAGTGTTGTAGCTGGATATACGTCTCCACCAACTGCGTATCCTTCGTATATTCCATCTGTATTTTGTGCAACGATATTGTATCCTTCGTTTGAAAGACCACCTGAAACAGATACAAATCCAACTGAACCAGGTCTGTAGAGTTTTGTATCTTTTATGTTCTGGGAAGTGCCTGCAGCGTTTCCTATTTTAAAGCAACCTGGTTTAAGTCCACCTACTGTTGCAGGTCCTATTATCCATTTGTTTTTTTCTTTTGCAAGTTTTGCGATTTTTCTAACATCTCTTTGTGGGACACCCTCTGCGATCATTATAATTGTTCTAATGGTGTCTGTTTCTAGTGCTTCCATTGTAGTTTCTGCACATGATCTTTCCGATGCAAAGTTTACCATTACATCTACTTCAGGATGTTTTTTTACTGCTTCATCAAGACTTGTGTACCTTAGAAGTCTGATCTCTTTAGTTCCCCAAAATAATTGATAATATCCTCCACCTGTTGGTGTTATAAAACCTGCAACACTTGGTTCTTCACGGCCACACATATAATCAAAATCAAGCATTCTTTGTGCAGCTCTTGTTTGAGTACCATAGATAAATGATTTTGTATTTTTGTGAAATAATTCATAATCTGGTATTTTGTTCTGTTGTTTTAGTTTGTATTCCGCCATTTTATTTACCCCCTTTAAGTGCCATTGAAACAATTTTAGTCATATGTGTTTCAGGTCCATATACCTCGACTGGCAGACCAACTCTTTTACCCATTTTTCGCATATTTTCAAGTCCTTCCTTGTAATTTGGTCCACCGCGACGTACATAAATTTTTACGTTTGTTTTTTTGAGTTTGTCTGCATAATCTTCAACTGCTTGAATAATTCCAGTAAAAGTTTTTGCAACGTCTGTAAAGTTAGCAATTCCGCCTCCAACAATTAAAAACTTAGGCTTGCCTTTCGTATCTTTTTTACGTGTCATTAAATCTAGTACTGTCTTTGTGTATTCATATGTAAGTTCTGTTGTCGGGTTTCCACTGTATTCCCCATAGTTTGCAAGTTCATCTGTGAAACCAAGATCTGCTACTGTATCTGCATAAATGACACTTGCTCCCCCGCCCGCAACAAGATTCCATATTCTTCCTTCTGGATTAAGAACAGTTAATTTCAATGATGCACCTGTTCGCTCATCCAATTCACTAATGTGTTCTTCTTCTTTTGTTTTGTCCAATCCAAAGGGACTTGGGAATTTTAAATCACCCCATTTTTCTGCACATTGATATGATGCATAATCATCTACCTTTGCAACTGCATCAAGTGCAACTGGTTCATCTTTTACAAAAGTAAAAGGGTTTAATTCCAGGTATACAAAATGGTAATCTACAAGCATTTTGTAAAGAGCTTTTATAAATCCAACGACCGTTTCTTTTTTGTTTCCAAGCTCTTTTGGTAAAAATCCTTTTACATCAACATCATCAATTGTTTTTAAGATCGGGATATCAAGAGTTACTACACTTTCCCATACTTCTTCTATATTGACTCCGCCTTTTGTTGAAAAATGAATCACATCCTTTTCTCGATGAGTCGTGATTGCTATATAGTATTCTTCGTCATGAGGTACAAATTTTTCAACCAAGAAGTGTGTAAGTGTTCCTGTAGTTTTACCTGTTGTTTGTATGATTGTTACCTTTTTGTTCATACGTTCTTTTATCCATTTTTGTACTTCAGCCCATGGTTTATTCACAAATAATAGATTATTTTTCCCACGCTTTCCAAATAACTGATCTGGTTTTGCAACAAGTTTTTCTTTTTTAAGCCAAGGGTTTTCTTCTTCAAGCTTTTTAAAATCAGTATCGGGACCTATGAGTACTTGTTTTGCTTCAAATTTTATTTTACCATTAGAAAACTCAGGTAACGCTTTTGCCATCATTTTTTTCGCATCAAATTCTCTTATTCCTTTTTGTGCCATAATTTTTCTACCTCTTCAAGATTTTATTTAGCTTTTTCCTTCATATATGCAAGAGTTCCCCCTGCAAGGATTATCTCTCTTTGTCGATCTGAGAGATTGTATTCTACTTCAAATTCGGTTCCTTTGGTCTTATTTTGAACTGTTAAAACTCCACCATTTTTGATTGCAGTTTTGACATCTGGTATTTCTATATCGTCACCCTGGTCGACTTTGTTATAATCTGCTTCTTTTTTGAAGGTCAACGGTATTATTCCAAAGTTGATTAGATTCGCTGTGTGTATTCTTTCAAATGATTTTGCAATGACTGCCTTAGTTCCCATAAACATCGGACAAAGTGCTGCATGTTCACGTGATGAACCCTGTCCATAGCTTAGACCTGCAACAAAGATATTGTGTTTACCGCCGTCTCTTATTTTCTTTGCACGTTCATAAAAGTTTGAGTCGACTACTTCAAATAAAAACTCAGAATATTTTGGAACATTCGATCGATACTTCATCTTTGCACCAGCTGGAATTATGTGATCGGTTGTGATTTGATCTTCCACTTTGATTGTTACCTCACCTTTAATTTCGTCAGGCATTGGTAGACTTGCTGGTGGATCGCCAATGTTTGGCCCTCTATAGATTGGTAGTTTCTCTGCATCCTCTGGATAAATAAACATACTATCATCAATATAGAATTGATCAGGCATCTGAACATCTGGATAACTTATTCCTTGTTTTTCAAGATCCCGCGGGTCGGTCATCTTGCCAGTAATTACCGCAGCTGCAGCTGTTTCAGGACTGACAAGATATGCATTTGCACTCTTGGTTCCAGATCTTCCTAAAAAGTTACGATTGCTAGTTCGTAATGACACTGCCTCGGTTTTTGGTGATTGACTGTTTCCGATGCAAAATCCACATGCTGACTCAGCAATCCTTGCACCAGCAGCAATTAGATCAGTTAGTCCACCATCACGAGCAATGTTTTCTAGTACTTGTTTTGAACCAGGTGCTATTACAAAGCTAACATTTGGATGTGCGGTTTTTCCTTTTACAATCTTTGCAACTGTCATTAAATCCTTGTATGATGAATTTGTACAGCTGCCAAGACATACCTGATCTACATTCATTCCTTCTAGCTCTTTAACTGTCTTAATATTACCAGGACTATGCGGATAAGCAGTCAGTGGAATGATTTCACTAAGATCTAGATCTATCTCTTTAAAATATTCAGCATCAGAATCTGCTATTAGTTCACTCCAATCGTCTTCACGGTCTTGTGCTTTTAAGAAGGTTCTTGTGGTTTCGTCACTTGGAAAAACAGATGTTGTCACACCACATTCTGCACCCATGTTGGTGATGGTTGCACGTTCTGGGACAGATAGTGTTTTAACCCCTTCACCAGAATATTCAAAGACGCAACCAACGTTTCCCTTGGTTGTAAAAATCTCAAGCATTTTTAGAACTACGTCTTTTGCAGCACACCAAGGTTTGAGTTGCCCCTTCAAATTAACCTTAATTACCTTAGGGCATGTCAAATAAAAAGATCCACCTGCCATAGCTACTGCAACGTCAAGGCCACCTGCACCGATCGCGACCATTCCAATTCCGCCACCAGTTGGCGTGTGAGAATCACTTCCAAGTAGTGTTCTGTTTGGCTTCCCAAATCTTTCAAGATGTACCTGATGACAAATACCATTTCCTGCACGGGAGTAAATAATCCCATATTTTGCAGCTACGCTCTGCAGATATTTATGATCATCAGCGTTTTCAAAACCAATCTGCACAGTGTTATGATCAACATAACTGACTGAAAGCTCTGTTTTTACCTTTGGAACACCCATTGCCTCAAACTGCAGATAAGCCATGGTTCCTGTTGCATCCTGTGTAAGCGTTTGATCTATCTGAATAGCTATTTCTTTTCCTGGTTCCCATTCGCCTTCTACAATATGTTTTTCTAAAATTTTTTGAACGATACCCTTTCCCATAATAATAGACCTCCCCGATTCATTACACCCCTTAATAGGGTAGTATGGATAATATAAAATTAGTACTTAAATCATTTGTAACCTGTAAAGATACAAAAGTAAAAAAATTCTTATACTTAAAACATATTAAAGCCCAATCTGCCTATACCAATTATTAGGAGGAAAATAATATGTTGATGATAGTAAGACTGTATCCAAGAACAGATCTGAGTAGAGTATGGAATTATATTGAGAAAGAAATCAAAAACAAAGAAGATGATCCGATAACTCCTTTATACGCCACCCAATCTGAAGGAATGATGAATGTTGGTTTAATTTTTGATGTTAAACATTCAGACGATATTGCTAGTTTTATCACAGAAGAAATTGTCAAATGTAAAGAGGTTCATCATACCAAAACAATATCACTTATGAAACCAGTATTCTTTCCAATTCCAAAGAAGAAGCCTGAAAACATCCAAAGATATTTGATCCGGGTCTATGCTCATCCAAGAGATTACAAAAGTATTTATGACCATCTGGTAAACTATAATTATCCATTCAATATTTTCCCGATCTACATATCATATTCATTGGGAGATGAGGATCTTATTATGAACATTGCTGCTGATTCAAAAGAGACAGTAAACAGATTCTTAAAAGAAAACATTCGGACGTTAGATGGGGTAGAACAATCTTCATACTACCCAGTTCATAAATCAAAACGATTTGCTCCACTTGCAAAATTGATAGAACAACAAAAAGAGTATTTAGATAAAAAAGCATGGAAGAAAAGCAAAGAAGAATTTGACCTGGATTTTGACTGGGTTGAAGAATTTGAGCAGCACGCAATGTTAACCGGTGCGTTTCGTAGAGATTTATAATTTTTCCATTGAAAAAGCAAATATGATGTGTCGTTCTAATGGCACATTATTTTTTTCTATTCGAAAGATTCTTTAATTTTATCAATAGATTTATCAATGTTTTCCAGAGTTGTCGCATAGGAAAATCGTAGATATCCTTCGCCGTACGGACCAAATGCAGTACCAGGAAGAGCTGCTACTCCTGCGTTGTAAAGCAAATGATCAGCACATTCTTGAGAACTCATGCCAGTTTTCTTAATATTTGGAAAAGTATAGAATGCACCTTTAGGCGCTAAGCATGTAAAGTTTGGTATAGAATTCAAACCCTTAACAATTCTATCTCTCTTTTCTTTAAACCTTGCCATCATCTTGGGTATAAAACTTTGATCTCCAGTAAGCGCCTCTAAACCTGCCCATTGAGTGAATGCTGCAGTACATGAAACTGCACTTACTAAGAAATCATTCAATCTCTCAGCCATTTTTGGAGGTGCTATCATGTAACCTAAGCGCCAACCTGTCATGGCATAATATTTGGAGAAACCATCTAAAAGAATGGTTCTTTCTTTGGCTCCATCTCGGGTAGTCGTAGTATAATGCTTTGTATCGTATGTCATCTTTGAGTATATTTCATCTGACACTACAAAAATATCATGTTCTTCTGCTAGTTCTGCAATACCTTCTAATTCAGATTTAGTCATCATTGATCCGGTTGGATTTTGAGGGGAATTTACAATAATTAGTTTTGTCTTCTTAGTTATCCTATCTCTAACATCGCCAGGATTCATACGAAATTCATTCTCTTCTAAAAGTGGAATCTTCACGTTTTTTGCTCCTAAAAAAGAAGTAACTGAGCCATATGTTGGATAGCCTGGATCTTGATAAATAACCTCATCTCCAGGATTAACGATGGAAAGCATCGAAAAGAATATACCAGGTTTCAAACCAGGAGTGATTACAACTTGTTTTAAATCTGGCCTGTAACCTCTTGTTTTTTCTACTTCATCCTGAACCGCCTTTCTAAGATCCAAAGTTCCAATAGATGGAGTGTAGTGCGTCTTTTTATCCTGGATCGCCTGAATGCCTGCTTGGACAATGTTGTTAGGGGTCTCCATATCTGGTTCCCCAATCTCAAAATGGAGAATATTTTTACCTTGCCTTTCTAGTTCCTGGGCTTTTGCAAGCACTTCAAATGCTGCTTCCCCATAGATCCTATTTGCCCCTTTGCTTAATTCTACCATATTCTATCACCTTTTATCGTGTTTAATCTTATATTTTTCCAAATCAAGTTCCTTGAGCTTTTTCGCAGTTGGCACACCTTTTGCATCCCAGCCTCTCAAAGAATAATACTCTTTTAGACTCTGTTGAAATCCTTCTTCGGTTAAAACCACATCTTTAGCTGGCCCTTTAGTAAATGGATCATTGAAAAATCGAGGAGGTAGTTTATCGTCAGTTGGATCAAGACCCTCCCTAATATTAAACAATCTAATAAGATTCCATATGCGCTCCCCAGCCAACAAATAGCTCTCAACTGTATGATTAAAACCAGTGGCCAGGTTCCACATATCTAAGCAATCTCCTTCAGATATTGGAGCAAAATCACATAAAACTAATGAGAAGAATGCTGCCCGCTCATCCTGAACGTCCTTTACTATTTTTGCCTTATTTTCAAAAGAAAATCTCTCTAGTTCCGGGTCGTAAAGCTCAGCTTTAACAGTCCACGCTCTCTGATGGCATCCTCCTCTATCTGACGTTGCATAGGCCAACCCCATACCAAATGTCCCACGTGGATCGTAGCCCGGGATCTCCAATCCTTTAACATGCACAGCAAAATCTTCAGAGTTTTTCCCTAATTTTTCTGAGGCAGTCTTTACTCCTTCTGCCAAAATATCAGCAACTTTACCTCTCCTGTGTGCAATATCATCTATTAGTTTTGCCAATTCGTCTGCTTTACCCCATCCAATATCAATTCCATTGAGATCCTCAATAGTTATTACTTCTTCTTCATATGCTTCAATAGCAAAACCGAGTACTCCACCTAATGAAATTGTGTCCATTCCAAGTTCATTACATCTTTCGTTGAGATATGCAATATCTTCAATGGAATCCATGCATAGATTAGAGCCCATAAGTGCTATAGTTTCGTATTCTGGCCCCACCAATGAAACACCTTTGTGAGGTCCTGATTTGATGGATGATTTATTCCAACATGCAATCACACAATTGTAGCATGCACCACTACTATCCACAATTCTCTTTTGCATTGTTTCTGCATTGATTTCATCTCCTTTTTCAAAGTAACCTTCTTGGTAGTTTTTTGTTGGAATGAAGCCTTCATCATTAATGGGCTTGACCCAATAGGGAGTACCATATTTTCTTCTGATTGGAACAAAGTCATTTTCTTGAATTCGTTTTAAAACGTCTTTAGCAATCTTTTGGAAATCATCCGGATTATGCAACGGTACGCTACCGCTTCCAGTAATTGCAATAGCTTTGAGATTCTTGGAACCCATAACTGCTCCAGAACCGCCTCTTCCTGCATGCCGATGACCATCAATAGTGATAGCAGAAATCTTAACAAGATTCTCTCCAGCAGGACCGATAACCGCTGTCTTTACTCTACCTTCTTTTTGTTGAAGCAAATCATGCGTCTGAAGACATTCCTTTCCCCATATTTTAGAAGCATCTTTAAACTCAACAGAATCGTCATTTACAACTATGTAAACCGGCTTATCAGATCGCCCGTTAATAATTATAAAATCCCATCCAGCTTTTTTCATCTCAGCAGCAAAGATGCCGCCAAAATGAGAATCTAAAAATAAACTGGTTTGGGGCGATTTAGTGACTACGGTGCCTCGACCTGATGTCTGAGCCTTAGTACCAGTAAGTGGTCCAGTAGTAAAAATCAAAATGTTTTCAGGAGATAAAGGATCTGTACCTTTTGGAAGTCTATCAAACAGAAGTTTGGCTCCGAGACCTTTAGCTCCAATAAAATTTTTAGCGTCACCCATGTCGGTATTTTCAACTTTTATAGAATGAGTGTTTAAATTGACAATTAGTGTTTTTCCTGTGTATCCTCCGCCCATTATAACACGTTCCTTTACGATTTGCGATTTATTTCCAAAAGATCGATGAGGAGTGAGAAGCCTGTTTCACGGCGGCCTGCGCCAGGCCCAACAATAGTAACCGATCCTAGTTCATCAGTATGATAAGTCAATGCATTGATGGCTTCGTTGACACCGGCCAGTGGATCACTTAGCGGCAATTTCTCTGGCCAAACCTTTGCCTTCACAGAACCATCAGGTTGAACTTCTGCGCTTCCTATTAGTTTCCAACGCTTCCCATCAGCTTTTGCACTCTCAATGTCTTCCTTTGTAATTTCAGTTATGCCTTTTCTTTCCACATCTTTCCAACCAATGTCCTTCCCCAATACAACGTTTGATAAAATGACAACCTTACCAAGAGCATCTAGACCTTCTACGTCGCCAGCCGGATCTGCCTCAGCATATCCAAGTTCTTGAGCTTTTTTTAATGCATCTTCATAAGACATGCCGTCTTCCATCCTTGTGAGGATATAGTTAGTAGTGCCATTCAAAATACCTTTGAAACCATTAATCTTATTTCCGGCTAAGGAAAATTTGGCTAGGTTTAGTACAGGGGTTCCTGCCAATACAACACCTTCAAAGCCATAATGTGCATTATTGGACTCCGCCATTTTCAAAAGTTCCACAGACTGTTTTACTACAGGACCTTTATTGGTAGATACTACATTCTTTCCTGAGATAAGTGCAGTTTTTATGTGCGTAAGGGCGGGTTCTCCTGTTTTAACATCGGTGAAAGTAACTTCTACAATGGTATCAGCATTGGTTTCTTTGATAGTAGCCAAGCTATCTAAACCCTTAATGCCAGATGGATACTCGTCCAACTTCTTACCTTCTTTAACAAGGTTCAGTATCTTACTCATATCAAGTCCATTTTCATCATAAACAGAGCCTTTCAGGATATCGGAAATAGCTACTACAGTCCAATTAAAATCATATTTTTTTGAAAGCATATCCTTTTTTTCCAAAAGTATTTCTGTTAGTCCTTGACCAACTGTGCCGAATCCTATAAATGCCAATTTGAAATTCATATTTAATCACTCCTATGATGCAATTTTGGTGCTGCAACAAATGTCAGTCCTTTTTCAGTTAATGCCTTCGCTGTGTTGTTTATCGTCTCATGTTTATCCAAATAGTTTTGAGTGAGAGCAGGCATTAATCCTTTCTCATTAATATCTTTCTTGGGTAAGAAATATTCAGCAATATCTGACGGGTGTTTTCTTTTCTGTTCAACTGAGATCTCCCCGCCTTCATGTTTAGCACTGATATTCTTTACTTTTGAAGCAATCTCTAAAAGCTCATCTCTCCGATCATATGGTTGAATGACAATACTTTTCCATGTCTCAAAAATATGATGTTCGAATCTGACAAAATCTTCAAGACCAAGAGATTTTCTGATGTCGCCGCTGAATTCAATAGTCATATTGTCCACTGAATTGGAGAAATTAAATCCGATAAGTGATGTGGAACCGTCTTCTCTAGAGAACATTCTAGCAGCCATAAGAGTCCAAAACACGGCATACGGGTTATCGTTTCCCATGTAGACGGAAATCTTAAATTCAATATCTATCCCCAGTTTGTGCATCATATATCCTAAAAGTATAGTTCCGGGATTAATGTTTAACACCTGCTTAACCCCATAGTTTGTATAATAGTAAAGAAACTCATCTACCCATTTAATTGGGTGATCATTTGGTTGGCCTACGCCACCAAAATATCCTGTAATAGTTTCAGGACCACCTAGATGAATGTTGGAACCATCGGTTCCTTTTGTATCAAGCGTTTCACACCAGCTTGCACCTAAAATTTGCATAGCAGCTGTCATTGCTAACAGGTCGTTGTCTTCCTCCTGCTCCTTCATGCATCGAACTCTTATGAAACGACCTGGCATCAATTCTCCTTTTTCTACGGCCTGACGAACTTGAGCCATAAAAAATGGGAAATATTGACATGCACTTATTTCCAAGGTAACTGCAAAGTCTTCATTGAACTCCATTTTTTTAGTTTTATCGCCTAGTATTTTTTTCCGATATTGGTCAACAGTAATAAAGGCCCCCTTGTCTCGTTGTTCTATCAACCATTCTAAATCTTTCAAGTATGGAGAATTTTTCTCTTCCAATCTGGCCATTAGATTTTCAATCTTACCTGCATCTCCAGCCTTACGATTTATCTCTTCAGGATCGCCATATTTTTCAACTACGTTTAAAAAATCATTAACTAGTTTGTTGCTTGGATCCATTAGAAAGGCGTTTATTTCATCTAATCTTTTATCTTCTATGACTAGTTTACTTCGAATATCTTGGGACATATACAATTCCTCCCCTGTAATCTCAAAAGGATTAACACAGCGGATGGAAAATAAAACATCGTTTTAATAATGTTTGGTTTCTACAGTTGGTATATTCAAAACAGTTATATGCACCATTTTCATTCCGAATTTCGGGAGTGTATTGTTGTGTCATCAAAAGACTTAGTTGAAATAGTTTTTCATGGACGTGGCGGGCAAGGTGCCGTCACAGCAGCAAATCTACTTGTAGCAGCAGCATTGAAGGATGGAAATAAAGGCGTTCAAGCATTTCCAGTTTTTGGTGCGGAACGACGTGGTGCGCCTCTAAAGGCGTTTGCCAGGATTTCAGAAGAAGAGATACATCTACGGAGTGAGATATACTCCCCAAATATCGTTATCATTCTTGATGAAAGCATAATAGAAATAGTAGATGTTCTCAAAGGTTTGAAGAAAGATGGGGAGATTTTAATTAATTCCACTAAAAAACCAGGAGATTTTAATTTCTCCGATAAATATCATGTTGCCACCGTTGATGCAACAGGTATAGCAATAAAACATGATATTCTTGTTGGCGGAATTCCTGTTGTAAATACACCTATTCTTGGTGCAGTTCCAAAGGTTCTAGATCGTGTTACATTGCCATCAATCCAAGCAGTTATAAAAAACAAATGGAAAGGAGAAGGCGGTGAAATAAACGTGAAAGCTACACAAGATGCATATGATTCGGTGGGGGTGAACTTTTGAAGAAATACAATGTTGTTACAACAATTTCTTATCCTAAAAAAGGTGCAATGGGTAAGACTGGTAGTTGGAGGATTTTCAGACCATTACTTGATAAAGCAAAATGTGTAAAATGTCTGCGATGTTGGATTTTTTGCCCTGAAGGCACCGTTATCAGAAACAAAGATGATACTATCAGTATTGATTATGAATATTGCAAAGGTTGTGGAATTTGTGCCAGTGTATGTAAAGTGAAAGCCATAACTATGGAAAGGGAGGCGGAGACAAAATGACAATAATGATCGACACTGGGAATTACATAGCTGCTAAGGCTGCAGTTATGGCTAAACCCGACGTTGTTGCAGCATATCCCATTACCCCCCAAACTACACTTGTAGAAGGTATCGCTAACTATGTGAAAAGTGGCGAATTCAAGGGAGAATACATCTGTGTGGAGAGTGAGCATTCTGCTATGAGTGCATGTATTGGCGCTAGTGCTGCAGGCGTGAGAACGTTTACCGGTACATCATCACATGGTTTGCTGCTTATGCATGAGATGCTTCATTGGGCAGCTCTTGCACGTCTTCCTATTGTGATGTGTAATATTAACCGCGTTATTGGACCTGGTTGGAATATTTGGACTGATGAAAATGATTCCATCTCTCAACGTGACACAGGTTGGATTCAATTCTATTGCAGTAGCAACCAAGAGATTTTTGATACTGTCATCCAAGCATTCAAGTTAGCAGAAAATCAGAAGGTATTGTTGCCAGTAATGATCAATTATAATGCATTTATTTTATCACATACGTCTATGCCAGCTGAAATACCAGAACAGAAAGAAATCGATGTGTTTCTACAAAAATATAAACCAAAATGGAAGTTAGATGTTAAAAATCCAATAACCTTTGGAAATATAATTCTACCTGCAGATTATGAAAAGATTAGAAAAGACATGCAGAACTCTTCAGAAAACGCTAAGAAATTAATTCCGGAGATAGCAAAGGAATGGAAAAAGAAATTTGGTAGATATCATGGAGATCTAATAGAGAAATACAAGTGTGACGATGCAGATTACATCCTCCTTGCTATGGGGGCCATTGGTGCAGAGAGCAAAGTAGCTATTGACAATCTGCAGAAAAATGGATTCAAAGTTGGACTAGCCCGTGTTCGTACATTCCGACCATTTCCACGGGAAGAAATGTTGAAACTCGGTAAACAAGCAGACTTGATTGTTATTGATCGGAATATATCTGTAGGACTTGGAGGAGCATTGTTTAGTGAAGTTAAAGCATCATTATATGGTAAGTCAGGTGCCAAGGTCTATGATTTTATCGCAGGAATTGGTGGAAAGGATGTTACATATAATGACGTGGAAATAATGTGTAAAAAAGTTGTAAAGGGCAAGGCGAAAGATTGTGAATGGTATGGATTGGAGGGGGTGTGAAATTTGGCAATTAAAGATCTACCCGAATTAGAATGCATCATCCCAGGAAGTGCCGCATGTCCTGGTTGTCCTGCGACTTTAGGTTTACGTATTACTCTTAAAGCATTGGGTAAAAACACTGTTATGGTCGTTCCAGCTTGTTGCACATCAGTTATCGAGAGTTTGTATCCACATACCTCGTTTGACGTTCCTGTGATGAACATTGCATTTGAAGCTGCTGCCGCTGGTGCAAGTGGTGTAGAAGCAGCGCTTAGAAAACAGGGAAAAGGTGATACCACTGTTTTAGCCTGGGCTGGCGATGGTGGTACTTATGATATTGGCATTCAAGCTCTTTCTGGTGCTCTAGAGCGGCAGACTAACTTCATTTATATATGTTATAATAATCAAATATATTCCAACACCGGCATTCAGCGAAGTGGTGCAACACCATATGCTGCGTGGACTACAACTACCGTTGGAGGCAAAACAGAATTCAGAAAAGAAATGGGCGAAATCATCCAGGCACACCATATACCATATGCTGCTCAAGCATGTGTTGCTTATCCTGAAGATCTTTATAAAAAAGTAAAGAAGGCTAAAAGCATCAAAGGACCTAAATATATTGAGCTAATGGCACCTTGCCCGCCCGGTTGGCGTTTTGGCATGGAGAAAACTGTTGAAATGGGTACAATGGCTGTTGAAACAGGTGCATGGGTCCTTTATGAGTATGAAAATGATGAAGTAACTTTTAACGGAAAAAGTAAACTCATCCTTGAAAAAAAGATAGAAAGAAAGCCCGTTGAGGATTGGATTAAGTACCAAGGACGCTTTAGTCATCTTTTTAAACCAAAAAAGGATGTTAAGAGAATAAAAGAAATTGAAAAACACACAGATCAAATATGGGAACGATATCGAAAATGTTATCTCTAAAACAGGAGTGTGAAATAAATATGGAGGCTGTATTAAATGTATGCAAAGGAAATGCTGAAACAGAGCCTCCCCCTACTGATTTTCTGCGGCTTGGGGGGAATAGTCGCAGGTAGTGCTCTTGGCGGAATGGTACAGATTTTTCAAAATATTCCCGGACTTATTGTTGTAATTCCAGCAATTATAGCTCTGCGTGGTAACATTAGTACCGCGCTTGGTTCGCGGTTGGGTTCAGCATATCATTTAGGTATTATTGATGCTGAAAACATGTGGAACGAAGAACTTAAACAGAACATAATTGGTTCTGTCACTTTGAGTTTTCTTGTTTCTATCATTGTTGGAATTCTTGCCTATGCAACTACAATTCTGTTCTTTAATATTAATTTAAATCTCACTGTTCTTTTTGTAAAACTTACTGCAATTGTAATCCTTGCAGGGGCAATATCTGCCATGATTCTTACGTCGCTTACCATAGTAATAATTTTTGTTGTTTTCAAACGTGGATATGATCCTGACAATATTACTGGCCCAGCACTTGCAACATTTGGCGACATTGTAACAATGTTATGCATTTTTGGAAGTGCAGTTTTTGTGGAGGCGATACTGTGATTTACGATTGGAAAAAAATTGTCCGACATGGCATTCCTCTCCTCACTTTGTGCGCATTTATTGAGATTTTCGCTGGACAAATTTTACAGGGGCAACAGGACATGCTAATTAGGCTGCCAATTTTCCTTATTTCAATTCCAGTGATAAATGGGGTCGGCGGAAACATTGGAAGTGTTTTGGGCGCACGGTTGGCATCTGGTTTACACGTGGGTTACATCAGTCTCGATATCAAGGATAAAAAAATGCATGCGAACTTACTTACTTCAATTTTGATTGGCATTATCACCTATGCAGTTCTTGCGATACTTATTTATTTTGCTGCGTCATTTAGCATTACACAAACGGAGCATTGGATAGGTTTGATAGAGTTTATATCTATTGTACTTGGAGCAGGCATTTTGCTTGTGTGTGTTGTATCTCTTGTTAGCGTCTTTACAGCTTTTTGGTCTTTCAAAAAGGGGCGAGATCCAGATGATACTGTAGCCCCAGTTGTTACAACAGTTGGAGATACCTTGGGAATTGTATTTTTATTTTTGTTAATTGGAGTAGTTGGAATATGAATGAAGAAAAAAGAAGGCGTAGAATATTTGGAAGATTGCAAAGGACCCCTAAGTGGAAAAAAGAAGAATTCACTGAACTTGAATATGAGCCAACACCTGTGAAAGATCTACTTACAGAAATGAAGGATATTTCTGAGCTCATCATTGATTTGGCCTATTCTGCAGTCCTGTTTGATAGTGACGAGATGGCTGAAGAGGTAAAGTATCTAGATGTGCGCATGGATAAGCTGAACTATGAAATCCGAATGATGGCAATGATGGCTGCTAGAACTAAGGAGGATGCAGAACAGCTTGCAGGTATCTTACAGGTTGCAGAAGCTGCTGAAAGCATATCAAACGTTGCCGGCGATATTGTAAAGATGTTAAAGGATAAAACCCGTCCTATACTGCCCAAGATTTTGAACAAAGCTGATGAAAAGTTATTCCGGATAAAGGTTTCAAAAAATTCAAAGGCATGTAAGCAGAAAATCGGAAATCTAAAGGTGGAATCCGAAACAGGGATGAGAATTATAGCAATACGTCGGGGAGACTGTTGGATTTACAATCCGCAGTCAGATTCAGAAATAATGGCTGATGATTGGCTTATTACTCGTGGAACAGATGAAGGTTATGACGATCTCAACAAATTCTTGAAAGGAAAACTGGAGGTGTTGGATTGAAAGAAAAAACATCAGAGGAAATGGTACTGGAGATCAAGGATAAATCGGAACTTATGATAGATCTTGCTTATTCGTCTCTCCTCTATGATAACAAAATCATTGCAAAAGAGGTTTACGATTTAGAAGATTTAATCGACAATCTTTATCAGAATATTCGCAAGAATGCATTGCATGAAGTTCAAAAAGGCAAGCTTAACCCAGATGATGCACTTACGCTTATGAAACTTGCCCAAGCAGGGGAACAGATAGCCGATGCAGCCCAAGAAATAGCAGATGTAGAGTTAAGAGATGTTGAATTACACCCCATTATCAAAATGAGCGTACGTGAATCAGATGTTGTATTTACTAAAGTTCAGGTTGAACCAAAATCCATTCTTTGTGGAAAGACACTCGGACAGTTGAAGCTTGGAAGTGAAACAGGAATGCTAGTAATAGCGATGAGGCAAAAAGATCGATGGATTTATGGTCCCGATAAAAAGACAAGAATTGATTCTGGCGACATTCTCTTTGCAAAGGGACCTGAAGACGGAGAGAAGCACCTCATTAATCTTGCAACAGGTAAAACTAACACAGTATAAATATAAAAGAAGAAGATAAGGAGGATTAGATTTTATCTTATAAAATCCTTCTTACAAGTATCGTTTCCGATTCTGCAGGATTTCCTGCATAGTCCATAGCTGTGACTTTGATAGTGTGTACGTGAAGGAATCTGAATATTACAAGCTTTTCCCAATGACACGTATAAATACCATCTCTATCAGGATCGGCAGTTGTGTTGATTATTTGTTTGGCAAAGGGCCTAAGTTTATTATCATCGATGTGGACCTTGACTGTTGATGCGTTTACTCCAGATCCATTTATATCGGTTGCATTTACTTCTATTGTAATGTCACCAATAATAAGACCCATGCGGATTCTTGTAATTTTATAGTCATCGTTGATATAGATTCCTTTTCTTATTGGTTTGAGGATTGTTACTGTTGGAGGAGTGCCGTCGTCAGTGGTTACATTTTCTGATTTAGGATCAGAGGAGGCTCCAGCACTATCGTTAACAATTAATGTAACCTTATATTTAGTATATTCTGCACCATAAGTATGAACAAACTCTGATTCATAACTATAATTTCCATCACCTAAATCCCATGTGTGATTCACAATTGTTCCATTTACATCTTTTGACGTTGAAACAAATTTGACAGTTTTTCCCTCTACAGTATATGTAAAGTTGGCAATAGGCAGATTATTTAACACGGTTATATTCTTTGAGATACTGTCATTTTTACCACCGTAGTCAGTAACTTTAAGTGTAACATTGTAGATTGCTTCTTCCTCGTTTTCTGTATCTGTGTAGTTGTGATTCACAACCATTCCGTTTCCGGTTGTTCCATCGCCGAAATTCCATAAGTATTCAACTATAGTTCCATCTGTATCATTTGAGCTAGAAGCATTAAATGTAACAGTTAAATCATTGATAGAGTGAGTAAAGTTTGCAGTCGGAGGCTCATTTGGTGTTCCAGTATCCAATATTGTAATCCAAACTGATACTGGATCATAAGATCCCACATCTGCTGTAATTGTATAATCTGTATCTTGATTAACTTCTGGAGATAACAGAACGACTTCTCCAATCCAACTTGTATAGTATGTTTCATCATTCCAACCTACAGTTATTTCTGCATTCGCATAATAGTAATTTGGATTTGCAGAATCGGCGACTCTAACTATAAAGTTCTCCGTTTCATTGACTTCTGATGGAGCCTCAATAACAGGACCGCCATCTGTAGCTCCAACTGTTGGCACAATCATAAAGCTAGACAGAAACAGCATTCCAATGGTTGCCAGTGCGAATATATTCTTTTTCATATTATCGTCTCTCAATTCTGTTTTATATTCTATTTGTCATTTTAATGGTTTATAAATATTTCTGTACAATAATAACCTAAATCTACATTGGCCTGCCCTAATATTTATTTTTTATGGTACAGTAATACTAAAAAAGATTAATCATTTTTAGAAAAAATAAAGAAAAGAAGAGAAGATTAGAGGAATCTTCTTACGATCATCCTATCTGATGTTGCAGTATTTCCTGCGTTATCCTCAACTTCAACTATGATAGTGTGTATGTGGAGGAATCTGAATATTACCTTCTTTCCCCAAAGCCACGTATAATTACCATCATCATCGGGGGTAGTTATATTGACTTCCTGTTTAGCAAAGGGTCTAAATTTATCGATGGTAATGTTTACTTGTTTTACTCCAGACCCTTCATCAGTTGCATTAATTTTAATGGTGATGTCTCCAATGATAAGCGGCATACCGATTAATCTGCTAATTTTATAATCATTACGGATATACACTCCTTTTTCTACTGGTTTGAGGATTTTTACTGTTGGTGGAGTGCCGTCATCAATGGTTACGTCTTTTGATAAGTTGGAAGATGCTCCAGCACTATCATTTACGGTTAATGTAACATTGTATGTTTTGTAATCTTCGTCGTATGTGTGTTTTGGTTTCACTCCGCCTCCATTTTTTCCATCGCCAAAGTCCCAGTAATAGGAATCAATAGTTCCATTTTCATCATATGATGAGGACGCGTCAAATTGTACAGTTTTGCCTTCTATGGCATATGAAAAGTTAGCAAAGGGCTTATTGTTTACAACGCCAATTTGCTTTGAGAGAGTACCTGTTTTGCTTCCGTTGTCAGTAACTGTAAGCTTAACAGTATAGATTGCTTCATCATCTTTACTCGTATAGTTATGGTCTACAATTACTTCATAGCCGGTACTTCCGTCACCAAAATCCCAAGTATAATTTTCTATTGTCCCATCTTCATCAGATGAGGACGATGCATCAAATGTAACAGTCAAATCATTGATGGAATGGGTAAAGTTTGCAACTGGAGGAATATTTGGTGTTTCTTCCATTGTTGTGAATTTCCAAGTGTCTGACCGGTTAATATATTCAGAATCGTTTGCAATTGCATACCAATAATAGGTTGTGTTGTAGTCTAGCTCATTCCATGTAATTTGTGATGTCGTTCCGCTAAGTACGTCGGTGTTGGTTCCAATATAAACAAGATTAGAAAGTTCTGGTGGTTCTTCGTTACTACCTCTATAACCCCAGAAGGACACATTCATAGTGTCACCATCAGGATCTGAAACGTTTACACTAATATTCGGATTCAAACTTACATTTTCAGCTTCATGGATAGGATCAGGGTCACTTGGCTTATTTGGTGGATTGTTTGGTTGCTCTGCTGCATAAGATAACTGGAAGCACATGTCATAAGGATCGCCAAATACGTCCGATGAGTTAGTCCAATCATAACATCCGAAATATTCGGACTTAAAGACAGATTGATTCATTGTTATAGTTAGATTACCACCCCAGCCAGATTGCGGAGATACTTCGCCGATTCCGATGATAGATACCCAATATTTCGTATAAGCATTGAAACTTATAGATTCTGGAAGGGTTATTGAGTAGTTGGCGTACCAACTAGTACTATCATTAAAAAGATACTCTCGATTTACATCAGCTTCGTCCATCACATATTCGGCAATTAAATCTCCAGGAGCATCTCCATCACCTCTATCTTGGTAAAAAGAAACATTCCAACTGAAGTTATAGTCTTTAGGTCCGCTAGCATAATCACATCCAAAGTATCCACCAACCCAGTGCACGTTATTTACTTCTACATCTTTATCGAATTGGAAGTCATCAGCGGGATAAGCATCAAATGGATAGATTTCATCCCATTGAGCAGCTATAAAAGTGTCATAATCCATTCCGTTATCCCAAATGATGTTTTCACCATAGGGATCATTGCTAGTCTCTTTTTCATTAATAATATTTGTACCTAATTCAAGATTTGGCACATTTGAAACGCTAAAAACAGGTGATACCAAAAAACTCGACAATAATAGCATACCAATTGTAACTATTGCAAATATATTTTTTTTCATTTTATCTACTCTCACTTATTTTTTTATTATGCATTTAGTATTATATTTATATATTTATAAACTTTTCGTTAGTCAACTGTTGCTATAATAACAAAACGATTAATAAAGTTAAATATATTATAAAATTATTGTTTTTATATATTTTGATAGAAATCAATATATATCCAATATGGTTATGATCGCAAAGAAGCGTTTATTATGATGCGATTTATTACGAGGAAAAAAATAATCACTACATTTGTAGTGACGCTTATCATTATAAATCTAATCGTAGCTGCGTTTCTTTTCTTTGATATTCAGTTAATAGAAGCTCCAGAAACAACTATAAAGATAGATATTTTAGAGATAAATGCAGAAGAAGCCGTAATGCAAACAACCATAGATGTGTTAAATCCAAATGGATTTGAATTGATAACAAAGAACTTTGAGATATTAGCATCTACCCCTGATGGAAAGGAGGTGGCCCATGTTTCATTGGCAGGGGAAGGCATTCCTCCAAAGAGTAGTAAAACGTTTACAGCTAATGTCGCTATCGCATTTGATGGGGGCAATCCAGAAACTCTCACAGTCAAGATGACTGGTAGTGTTGGCATAAATATTGGTTTTATACAAAAAACAATTCCTCTAACTATAAATATAATAACTTCCCTGGAAAATGCATTAGAGAGTTTTGCTTCTCCTTCTCTAAATATTCGAGCTAAATTTGGAGAGTTAAAGAGAGAAGGGGTAGATTTATCAGGGACAATAGAAGTCTATAACCCTAACAAATTTGACATATACATTGATACAATATCTGTTGTAATAGAAACTGAAACAGGTGAAAACGTTGGAAACCTAGAGATTGCAGGAGGTTTATTATTATCTAAAGAAACTTTTGAACTAAAAAGCGAGGGGATGCTGCTTCTCGAGGCGTTAAACGCTAAAACATTATCTATTAATATGAGTGGAAAAGCAGGAGCAAAGATAGCAGGAATTAATCAATCTGTTTCATTTTCTACAGAAGTTGAAATAACTGTACCAGATATAAGTAAACTCCTAGATTCCGAGGTCCCTACTGATTTAGTAATAATAGGCGATTACAAAATTACACTGAAAGGCATAATGGATTATATTATATTAGAAATAAATAATCCAAATAAAATTGACATCGAGTTAAAAGATATTGTATTTATAGTTAATCGAATCGAAGATGGGAAAAAAACATTAATCGCAGAGACAGATTTGGAGGAGGGAATTGTAAAGGCAGGAAGTGTAGGACAATTTAAAGGCCAAATACTCCTCCCATATTCTAAATTGTTATCAATTCAAAAAGGTAGATTATTACCTGATGAGTTAGAACTAACAGTCAGAGCCCGTATTGCAATACCTGGAATTAATCAATCAATAAGGGTAGGCGTAAGCGGGGTTCAAGATTTTCGATTATTTAAGTAAAAAATATTGTGTTTTATTTATTCAAAACCCGTGCTCCGTTTTCATCAACAGCACAAACATAAATCTTGCCAAATTTTGAAAGCGCTTGACATAACATATCTGTTTTACCTATAGCAAATACCGAATTACCCAACATACACATACTAGCCATACCAAACTGATTTGCAACTTTAATGGCATCAGTCACATGCTTATCCAATAGATTTGTCTTCATAGCAAAAATCTGCGACAATGCAAAAAGATTCTCGATGGAGGGTTTCTCTAAAAGCTTTTTAGTGCAATACTTTCCATAGTTAATTATATTCTTAGATTTATTTGGATCTGACAATATCTTTTTTGTATCAAGTTTTCTCCCAATGACACATAATACAACTTCATACATACCAGGTATATGCTCTATAACTCCCCAAGGAGGCAAACCTGCTTCCTTACGGATTTCAATTCCTCCAAAACTACTAGATATAACGTCACCCAAACCAGTCTTGAATTGAACTTCAGCACGGTGGGATGCCTTTATCGCTTCAATCTGCGAAATGTCAGTTATAGATGCAAGAGCATATGTTACACTTAGTACGCTTGCTGCACTCATTCCAAATCCCTGACACGTTGGAAGTTCTAGTTTTGTTTTAACTACTAAATGAATTGGATTTGCTCTGAGTAAATATTTTAACGCAAGTTGTGTAACAGGAGCATTAGCTCTTTTGCCATTCACATAAATTTCTACATTTTGACTTGTAGAGTTCTCAGCAGTAACTTCAGATATCGCTCCAAGCGAAATGGACAGACCAGCACCGCGAGAACCAGTTTTAGCGATGTTTCCTTTGTGATAAACAGGTTCAAAAAATCCGGAAATGTGCCCTGGTGCAAATGCAGTGGCTTTCATATTGTTCACTCTTATATTAGGAAGTCTAATATGTTATCAGTAAGTTGCTCCTTTTTTCCGCTTTTATGAATGTCATGTCCTGTTTTATCAACGATCCAAATCTCATTTTTATCTCCACTAAATCCGGCTGTTGTATTTGCTATTACAAAATCAAGATTATTTCTTTTTAGCAAATCGCTTGCTTTTTGTTTGATATTTTTTTTCTGCGCCTCAACTTTAAAACCGATGATTTTAGCATCTGGTGCCTTTTTTAGCAGGGTTGGAATAACCTTTGGAGCAGAAGATAGATTCAACGCAAGATCTTTTTTACCAGATGGAATCTTACCCGCCACTTTATGAGGTAGATAATCCGCCAAAGCTGCACAGACAATAATAGCATCAAAGTTCTTGATAATATTTGTTTCCAACAGTGTTAAAAGATCCTTGATGGATTCGAAATTTACAGTTTTGATATAATCTGGAGCAGGTTCTTGATGCCATCCATACCATAACTCAACATCTGCACCTCGGTAGAATGCATTCTTTGAAAGCCAAACCGCGGTCTTACCTGAGCTTCGATTTGCCAGTATCCTAACATCGTCAATTGACTCAGCTGTAGACCCCCCAATAATAAGTATCTTCTTTTTTACTAGGTCTTTTTTACCAATTTTACGAATAACTGATGAAACGATCAAGTCTATGTCTGCCATCTTCGCTTTATTTCCCACTATAGTTGGTTCAACAAATTTAATGCCTATTTTTTTACAAGATTCAATGTTTTTTTGAACGATTTTATGATTATACATGGAGAGATGCATCGCGGGTACAATTATAATTGGTATACTCGAGCCAATCGCAGTTGTTGCAAAGGTAGTTACTGGTGTGTCATCAATTCCATGAGCGGTTTTTGAAATAGTATTGGCAGTACATGGGGAAATAAGTAACATATCTGCCGGTTTTTTTACTCTACCCATAAACGAAACATGCTCTGTTGCTCCAGTCAGTTTTACAATTGGCTTATTTCCGGTTGCAAACTCTAAAGCATCAGGATGAATGATTTGTGTTGCAGATGGTGTCATCACTGGAAAAACCTCTGCGCCATGGCGAATTAATTCACGAGACAATTTAATAGTTTCAACAGAGGCAATACTGCCTGTAACTGCAAGCACTATTCTTTTTTGAAAAAGTCTGCTACTTTTACCCCCCCGTATATCATCCGCAGGATGCATTTCATCACAAAAATAGATTTATCTTACAACAAGAACAGATTTGCTGGCATGTCTTACTACCTTATCAGTAACGCTACCAAGTAAAAATCTTCCTTCTTTCCCATAACCCTTGTAACCTATGACAATGAGATCTGACTCACATTTCTTGGCTGCCATAAGAATTTCATCTGCTGGATCTCCTGCTTCCACTACAATATTTACTTTTTTAAAATTATATTCAATTTCTTTAACAACTTTGCCAAGGGACTCTATCGCCTTTTCTTTAAAGCTCCCAGATTGTACAACTTGACTGAGATCAATGGTGGGCAATAACATTTTTGTGAAAGAAGATTCTGCCAGTTCTGCAGGCACCACTGTAAGAAGCGTTAGCTCATCCTCTTTGTTTGAGCATTTTATTGCCATATCTATAGCTTTTTTAGAAGCATCTGATCCATCATATGCAACGAGCATCTTTTTCATAATTGTCACAGCAAAGCATGAATGTAAAAGCTTTCTAAAAACATTTCGTATCATAATAGATATCAATTTATTCAGAAGGTAATAGAAGACATCATTAGTCTTTTGGTAACTGTATCTGGTCATCTGTCTTTATGCTTTCAACAATAACTACTGTTTTAGATTGCCCATCTCCAGCATGATATTTTTTTGTAACATGTAGATCTGCAATCTGCGCATCATCATTAAATGCTATGCCATTAAGGCCATCAATAACTGCCTTTGCAAGGTTATCAATATCTGGCCTCTTATCAGAATGGATCTCAGGCATCATTTTTGTCTTCCAGATCAGTCGCTTTGGACGCGGCATATAAAATCGGATTGCTAATCTAACGGCATCTTCAAGAGGATGCTCAAATTCCTTTTCTGCCTTTAATTTAACCAAGTTTTCAAATGAAGCAGTAGTCTTTGGCGTATATGTTAACACTTTGCCATTTCTCATAGAAAATCTTGGTCTCTGCTTTACTTTAGGAATTCCCTTAATTACAAAGGATACCATATAATCCTCCAGATCTCATATGTAAAATGCAACGAAAGGCTTTAATGTTTATGAAAGATTATTTTTATGTAAATCCCATCGAAATGGAGGCAGTTAAATGAGTAAGGGTAACATCCTAGTTAAAGAAGCAATGAAACCTAATCCAGTTACTGTTATACCAAAGGCTTCAGTAAGAGAAGTCGCAGAGTTAATGAAAAAGAAAGGCATTGGAAATTG
>Ga0272442_10002643_pt1 | contig 25712 bp, 21 predicted proteins | sample SSMForm2O_FD_200262 | JGI IMG/M metagenome (GOLD analysis project Ga0272442, IMG submission 200262) | Marine sediment archaeal communities from Little Sippewissett salt marsh, Falmouth, MA, United States - SSM-Form-2O | ecosystem: Environmental > Aquatic > Marine > Wetlands > Sediment ... | reverse complement strand
TTTCTCAGAGGTATACGTTTAGAACAAGAGAACATTCAATTTTTAGAGGACATCTGATAATAGGCGACGAGTCAGGTACGCGGCTGCCATTTTCAGAGGAATGAAATTCATCCCCAACGGCAGATTAAACCCCTACCCATTGTCAAGACAGAAATTGGCGTTTTTACGCTGGCGGAAAAGTAACTCCGGCAGTGATTCGATCAACTGCTATTTTCACTGCGTGACCTGGTTCGGATGAACCTCATACTCGCTGGCCAGTTCGGCGAAGGTTTTTCGGCTTTGACCGCCACCAGATCCGTCGTTCTTATCTTGAACCGCCGACGTACATAATTAGTTGTCTGTATGTCCTTATTCAAACAATAATCTCTGACACCATTTTGACTCCACAAGCAATCATTTTCGTCGGCAATGATAAAATCAATCGCAAATTTTAGCCCAAAAACAAACTTTTTATCAGAATCTCACATGAAAATAGTATATTAAAGCCGTTGTACACCACCATATTCAATTCTCACGATACATGGATTTTCAAAATCATAATGGAAACCGCCTCCGATGGCATTTTTCTATAAATTTGAAAATATTTTGTTCCCGAGTAGGCATTGTTCGGCATCGGATGTCTTCGGATGTCGCCGTTTAATACTGTAACTTGTTTTGAAGCAATACGTTACGATTATTCTCGCTTGCAATTGAAGTGGTTTTGGGGGATAATCTCATTGTCGATTGACGATGGGCGAATGAGTACTTAATTATCTGGGGACTGATAATGTCAAACGAAATAATGTCAATGTATGAGGAAGGCAGGACGGTTGAACAGATCGCCGAGGCGATGGGGACTGCTCCGTCGGAAATCACCGACCTGCTGGCCAAGAGAGACTCGGCGCAAACGACGCAGGTTACCCGGCACCTGAAGCATGTTCGAGACCTGCGGCGGATACGGGCGCTGGCCGATACACTCACGCAGAAGTATCTGGAGACACTGAACGCGGTAATCGATGACCCCGACAGCACGGCGGATGAAAAGGCCAGCGCGTTTGGCGAAATGGATAAGGTGATTCGCATTGCCAAGCTGAGTTCGGATCGGGTGCTGCTGGCCGAGGGCAAGACGACCGAGAATATCGGAGTCGAGGGCAATGTGGGAATGCCGTTTAATGTGGTATTTACGAAAACATACGAACAGCCGCAGGCGGCAGGATGAAGAATTAAGAATGTTGAATGGAGAATTATGGTATCGCCTACGGCGATGCTAAAATAATAGATCCTTCGGCTCCGCTCAGGATGACATACTGACGACTGATAACTGAAGACTGAGGACTGATTATTATGGATCCGTGGCATGTGACATTCAAACCGAAATGGACGGCGCGGCAGACGCTGGCGTTTGATACGCTGGCGAGGCCGGATGTCAAGGAGGTGCTCTACGGCGGGGCCAAGGGCGGCGGCAAGAGTGTGTTTGGCTGTCTGTGGTGTTTTGCACGGGCAATCGAGATCGCGCGAGACTGCCAAATCGCTCCCCGGAAACATCCGATCCCGATTGGATTTATGGGCCGCAAACGCGGGGTGGACTTTACGAATACAACGCTGGAGACCTGGAAGCGGTTTATTCCCGAGGATGCGTATGTCATCAAGGGCAAGCCCGCCGAGATCGTTCTGTTCGACCGGGTGAAAATCCTGACCGGGGGGCTGGATAATACCGAGATCGTCAACAAATTCAACTCCGCTGAGTACGCGTTCTACTTCATCGATCAGGCCGAGGAAGTGGACCGGGAACAGATCGGCGAACTGCGAGCGACAACACGGCTGATCATCAATGGCAAAAAAGTCCCCGGCAAAGGGCTGTTTACCGCAAATCCTGCTCCGTCGTTTCTCAAAGAAGAGTTTATTCTTAATCCGACTGATAACCGGGTGTTTATCCGTGCCCTGCCGACGGATAATCCGCACTTGGGAAATGAATATATCGAAGTCCTGAAGGATTCGTTCAAGCATCGGCCGGAACTGCTGAAGGCGTATCTGGAGGGCTGCTGGGATCAGCTGGGCGGGTACGATCAGGTGATCAAAGACAGCTGGGTGGAGAATGCGGCGACGGTGAAACTGTATCCATCCACAATTAAGCGGGTGATCAGTTGTGATCCGGCCCGCTTTGGGGATGATGAGACTGCTGTTTACTGCCTGGAAAACACCACGATTAAAGAACAGATCATCTATGGTAAAAAAGACCTGATGCATACGGCCAATGTGCTGCATGTGCTAAGCCGCAAATACGACAATGCCCTGATCGTTGTGGATGTGTGCGGGTTGGGGGCTGGTCTCGTAGACCGGCTGATCGAGATGGGGGATAATGTCATCGGGATCGATAATGCGGCGCGGTCGGACGAGCCGGAAACCTACTATAACCTACGGTCAGAGATTTGGTGCAAGGCAGCAGAACTGTTCAGCGGTGGGGATATGGAGTTGAAAATGACTCCTGCGGACTCAAACCCCCTCCCCCCTTCGGGGGACTCCCCCTTGGCAGGGGGAGAGCTTACTAAGCTCAAGGGGCAACTGGCCACACCTACGTATGAGTTCAGGAACGGGAAGATCCTGATCGAGTCGAAGGCCGAGATCAAAAAACGACTGGGAAATTCACCGGACCGGGCGGATGCGTATGTCAACGGTCTGTATGCTTTACAGTTTGTCGAGGGTCAATTGATCGGCGGACGGCGGGATAGTTACTCGGATGATTTTGATGATGACTTTGACGATGGGCCGTATGGAGGAAACTATTCGGCAATGGCGATGTGAGCGGCCGGAGGCCGCGAATGTAGAATGTAAAATGAAGAATGAAGATTGTTGAGTTCCGGCTTTCCACCCCGAACACCCCGACAACTCTTTTGACAGTCGAATACACGGGGTTTACGGGGTGGGTTTGCTATGGATAACCGTGAAAATGTACAAAAAAAGTGGCGGTTTTCACGGTTTTGGGCTGAAATAAACTGAAAACCGCTGTTTTTCAGCCCTCCAGTACCTCCAGGATGCTGCGGTCGGTTATCTCGGCAAGCTGTTTTTTGATCATCCCCTGCCATCGTCGGGGCATCGCCTCGAAGGTCTCCAGTATCAAAGCACTTTGGCCCTTTTGAATCAGGGCGTTAAGGACAGCGACGGCGGCCTGTTTATCTTTGGTCTGTTTTTCGGGGATCCGTCTTCGACCTGTCACCACCAGCTTGTGCAGTGCAAAATTCACCGGATGCGGCAGTGTGACGGTGATGCCTTCAGCCATTACGGTCATCGTATTCTGGGCCAGAAACTCCAAAAATCGAAGTGACTGCGCGTTCAGGCCCAATTGCGGCAGTGCATAAGGTTTATCCGTTCCCCTGCCCTTTTCAGGGACCAAAAACTCAACGATCAGTTCCGGATGTTCCAACCGGATATAGCCCTCTGTGCCGGTAAAGCCAACGACAAAACCCAAATCCTTCAGCAACTGTGCCACATCCGTTTTCACCTTAAGCGCGGCCGGTTGCGGGACCAGCAGATCCATATCACGAGTCTTGAGAACGGGACGATAATCCACATCGGAAAAATAATCCTTGTAGAACAGGGTGCACCAACTGCCGACCAGAACGATGTTTTTCAAGATGCCGGACCGATCCAACCGCCCCAGCACCTCCAGAGACAATTTATACTGACTTTTTTCCACGCAGGACGCTCCTTAGATATTTGATCTGCTGGTTGACTTCCGACAAGAGCTTTCGGTATTTGGCCCTATACTCTTTGGCCTGCTGGTATTTTTGTATCTCCTGCTCGCTGGATTTGCCCCTGTAATCAGAGCAAACCTTGCCCTTTTCGCGGTACACCAGGTAATAGTACGAATGGCCCTTGATACTTCGTTTGACCAGCGACCCCCTGGGCAGTTTGTCCAACTCCCGCTGATAGCTTTTCTGCATGGCAAGCGAGTTGGCCAATTCTTCTTTTAAGACGCTTTGTATTACTTTCATAGCCATACCATGGGTCCAATCGGAGTTACCATACAATTCTATTTAAATTATACTTTGTATGGTAACGGGTGTCAAGGGTTACTCTACAGATTGTCAATTTTTCTTGTGTGTAGGGTAACTCAAATTGTTCCATAAGAGGAAACGAAAAAATATTCTTCGCTAACTTTTCTTGAACATAGCACTTACAAAACTGCCAAGATTTATCCGAAAAAATACCGCCATTTAGGGTTGAATGATCCGCGTCTATCCGTATATTCGGTGTCAGACGGCGGGCACGTGATTCAAACGAAGGGCGTCACCGGAAACCGCGTGCCGAGCCGATAAACATAGGTCAAAGGAGATCGGATGGATGCAGTCAGAGAACAAGCCCCTGGCACACGCCGGAATGCAATACAGCGGTACCGAACACTTCAAAAACGGGGATTTAACGAAACATGACAGGCAGCGGGCGGAAGAACTTGTCCGTGCGATTGAGCATTTTGTTCACCGCTGCGATCAAATAGAGCGAAATCTGCATCAGGCGATGAATCCTGTAATCCGGGCCTTCGCACCGGGTCAAGAGATTATCGTGATAGACAGTGCTGAAAAACGCCGTCGCATCACCGAGATTTTAATCGATCAGTTGGATGACCTTGGTTTTGAAACACGCCCTCCTTCGGCCAGCGACGATATCGCACTCGACGATCTTGGCTGCAAACGGTTAGAGGAGGCGTTTGAAAACTGCCGTTTTTTGCTGTACCGGTACGCGAAAAGTCCTTCTTCCGCTCTCCCTGTCAATGCGGTGGATGGCACCATCTTTCGTGTTCTGAAATCTGCCAGAGAGATCGCAAGCGACTTTTTAGATATCCAAAGCACACGTTATTGGGATAGTGATTGCCTTGCTGAACCGGCCTATACAAAGGTGCTGGCCTGTCTGCCGGAGAGACGACTGCACCGGTTGGCAGCGGCGGCGGAAGTACACGCCGCCATTGACAACTTGTTCATCAATACCCTGCTGCTGGAAACGCAATCCTCGGATACGGCAAAAGAAACCCGACTTTCCACAGATTCTGATGATGCCCCGGAAGATATTTCCAAAAGTGTACCTAGCGAGGAAACAACAAAACTGCCGGCCAACTATATCCTCTGCACAACGATTGCGGGGATTGTTCGCAAGCGGTCCGATGCGATCGCCAGAACGCTTAAGAATGCCCACTACCCCGTTATTAAGGTAAATAACAAAAACTACTGTAACCCGGACCAAGCCGCTGCAATTTTCCCGAAGTGGAAAAAATATTTGAAAAATAAGTTGGAAAAATAAACACATTTCTCCACACCCTGCCACAGCAGACCACAGTTGACCACAGCGATTTTTCGTAATCCCTATCGACAGGGCCTGTGAAGTCCGATTTCTGCATTTTCACTCCACAAAAAAACGCATGTTATCATCGGCACCGTAATGAAACGCCTGTCGTTTGATGCCTGTGTCGGGCATCGAAACACACAGGCACAAGACCTAATTCATGAGGTGTATGATGGAAACAAATGGAAAGAGCAAAACAGAGCATCGCCCTGCTGCATTGACGGCGAACGCCAATCAGGTGGCGGCGATGCTGGGGGTGTCCGTCCGCCAGGTATGGCGGCTGCATGCCACGGGTCGATTGCCGAGGGCGATCCGTTTGGGCAACTGCGTGCGGTGGCGGCGGGCGGAGATCGAGGCATTCGTTGAAGCCGGTTGCCCGACACGGGAAAAATGGGAATGCCTTAGAGGCATGTAAATGAAACCTGCAAGAGCCTCCCGACAAGTCGGGACTGTTGCAGGTTTGAAACAACTGTTGAACTGCAAATTAGTGGAGGTAATAAATGTTAGCTGATTCGACTCTACAAACGATTCTTGACCGCCTGGAGGGCGTCAAGCGGGCCAGTAATGGTTTTACGGCCCGCTGCCCCGCCCATGATGACCACCGCAACAGTTTATCGATCAAGATGGCTGACAACGGGAAAATCCTGATGAACTGCTTTGCCGGATGCGAGACGGATAAGATCTGCGCTGATATCGAACTGGATATGAGCGTCCTGTTTCCGGCGAAAACGAACAGGCCGGCCAAACGGCGGGAAATTGCGACCTATGATTATACGGATGAATTCGGAAATCTGCTCTTTCAGAAGGTCCGCTATGAGCCGAAGGACTTTCGCTGCCGGGTTCCGGATGGGGATGGTCAATGGGCTTATAAACTCAATAACACACGGCGCGTCTTATACAATCTGTCAAGGATTATTGCTGATTCAGTTATCTTTGTCTGCGAAGGCGAGAAGGATTGCGATTTACTTGCCCGGCACGGATTCGCCGCAACCTGCAACTATGACGGTGCGGGCAAGTGGAACAGTGATTACAACCGGTATTTCAAAGATAAGGTTGTGTATATCCTTCCGGATAATGATCCGCCGGGGAGAAAACATGCCACCCATATCTATCAGCAGATCAAAGATATTGCGACAGGCTGTCGGATCGTCCAACTGCCGGGCCTGCCGGATAAAGGGGATGTATCCGACTTTTTTGCCAACGGCGGTACAGTCGAGCAATTGAACGATGCCACGGCGAATGCCCCCGCAGGGTTGCCAGAGTCGTTCCAAACATCAGAGACCGAAGGGATCGTCAGCGACGATGACTGGGGTGAGGTGGTCCCGTTCGATGATTTGGACCTGCCGGCGTTTCCGCTGGAGGCGATGCCCAGTTGTTTATCGGGGTTGGCACGAATCGTGCGTGACCTCGCAAACACCAACCAGACGCCCGAGGATATGGGGGCACTGCAACTGATCACCATCGCATCGGGGTGTTTGGGCGGCAAAGTCAAAATCGTGACCAATAACCGGCATACGGAGTTAGCAACGCTGTTTACAGCGATCTTCGTACTCAGCGGGACGCGGAAATCGTCGGACTATCTTGCCCTGATGAAGCCGGTGTTCGACTATCAGAGACAATGGCGGGCCGATATGCGAGCCGAGATCGAGGGCAATAAGAACGAACTGGACATCCTGAAAAAGCAGATCGAAAAACTCAAAAAAGATATTGTCAAAAGCGTCGATGACGATTTCGCGTTGCGGGAGGACCTGAAGGAAAAAGAGCGGCAGGTTGCCGAATTTGATAAGCCGCTTGAACTGCCGCTGGTCTATATGGAAACGGATTTAACGGTGGAATCACTGGCCGCGAAGGTCCAGGCCAATGGCGGCACGCTGTCGCTGTTTGACCACGAAGGGGCCTTCTGGGACGAAGTGGCCGGTCGATATACCCAGGGACGCAGCCAGACGAATGATCTGATCCTGAAAGGGTATGACGGGCATCCGGTGACGGTGTCCCGTGTCGGACGCGGGGATATCTTTATCGAGCGATGCTGCATGGCGATCGGGCTGATCGTTCAGCCGACCAAGATCGAGGAACTGAGACAAAAGAAATCGCTGGATGAGACGGGGCTGATCCCCCGGTTTATCCTGTCGGTTCCGGTCGATACCGTCGGGTATCGAGAGATGGAAACACCCGCCGTGCCGCAGTATGTCTATGATGATTACAACAGCCGCATCGTCAAACTGCTCTCTCTGCGTCAGTACAATGAGATCGTGCTGCGAATGGATACGGAAACGACCAAGCGGTTTATGCGCTATGGCGCTTCCATTGAGGTTCGGCTACGTGAGGAACGGGACTTGTATCCCATGCGTGCGTGGGCCAGTAAACTGCCCGGTCGGGTCGCCCGGATTGCGGCGGTGCTGCACTGTTATGCGAATCCGGATGCCGTTCCGGATAATCCGGTTGTTGATCCAGAGATCATGGATTATGCCATCGAATTGAGCGAGTATCTGATCGACCATGCCAAGGCCACCTATCAAATCCTGAACCTGTCGCCGGATGTCAAGATCGCCCGGAAGCTGCTGCGGACGTTGAAAAGGTATGTCAAAAAAGAGGGAAGTCTTTTGATTTCGAAAAATGATCTGTGGCAGCGGATCAAGAACAGTAACAAGAGAATCCAGACGGTCGCATCAATCGCCGGGGCACTGGAGGTTTTGACGGATCATAATTATATCCGGCGGGTGGCTGCTGAATATAAACCGGGAAAGCCGGCAGAGATTTATGAATTAAACCCGGCCGGATTCCACCCCGAATACCCCGCAAACTCTTTCAGTGGTTGAGTAAAAGGGGTTTACGGGGTGGATTTACTGAATCGTAAAATGAAAAAGTGATAAAGGAACAGAGGATAACGATGGAACCGTACCCTGACATCATGACCGAAGAAGAGCTGATCCGGTATCTGCGGATTCCGGAAGTGAGCAAGGCGGCGGACTATCACAATGTGATTGAGAACCTGCGGCGGATGCACGATCTGCCCTGTATCCATATTTGTCGGCAGCCGCTGTATCCGCTGGAAGCGATTGTAAAATGGGTCGAAGAAAAGACGAATTTAACGGATTAAAAGTGGAAAAAACGCAGAAAATCCATTATAATTATGGCCAGGTTAATCCGAGTCTAACCAGCGTTATGAGTCGGAAAGGAATGACGCGATGAAAGCGAAAAAGCTGGTTACACTCTGGGAACGGCCGTCATCTGACGGCAATGGTTTCACCTATTACGTGCTGTATACCGATGAGGTCGGCAAGCGGCGGCAAAAGTCGCTGGGACATTGCGATAAACGCAAAGCCGAACGGCAGCGGGCCAAGTTCGAGCGGCACCTGCGCATCGGACAGGTCGAAACCGGCTCTTTGACATTGAAAGAGTTTGTAAAAGACAGCTTAGCCAGGACTGGCGATCAGATCCGTGAAAGCACCCAAACCGAATACCGACAGGCGATGATGTCGTTTATCGATGTGGTCGGGAATATGGACTGTAAAAAAGTGCAGCAGTCTCATGGGGAATACTTTCGTCAAGCCTGTCTGGATCGGGGCGAAAGCCCGGCAACGGTGTCGAAAAAGCTGCGAGAGATTAAACGATTCTTTGCCCTGGGCGTTCAGCGGAAACAGCTTGAGGAAAACCCGATACTGTATGTCAAACCGCCGAAGGTTCCCAAGAAACGTATTCAGATATACACCGACGAGGACATTGAGGCCCTGATTAAAGCGGCGTCCGGATTTCAATGTGAGGATATATTGGAATGGGACCTGCTGATCACGCTGGCGATCACGACGGGAATGCGGAAAAGCGAACTGCTGAATCTGGTGTGGGACGATGTTGACTTTGCAGGGATGACGATAGAGGTCAACCCTAAAGAGGATACCGAGGACACCTGGGAGTGGCAGATCAAGGACAGCGATCATCGCAGCCTGCCGCTGAGGGACGATGTCAAGCGGCTCTTGACGGAGTTGAAACATCGCAGACCGGATGATTACCCCTATGTAATGGTTCCTCCGGTTCGCTATGACGCGATCCAGCGGAAGCGGCGTCAGGGAAAATGGACCTTGTCCGATGCGAGAAACAGCGTGATTAACAACTTCACACGGCAGTTCGGGGACATACTGACACTGGCCAAGGTGGACAAAAGGACTTTTCACGACATCCGCAGGACGGCGATTACCGGATGGTTCCGCCAGGGGCTTAGTGAATATGATGTGATGACACTGGCCGGACATGCCAACTTCGAGACAACGCACAAGTTTTATCTGGCGATTGCGGATGATCTGATGGCGCGTGCCAGGAAAGCAGTGACTCACGAGGTCAGTCAGGAATTGCTACGAAAAAGCTGTCAACATCGATTGAGAATCGCATGATCTGTAACTGGATTCTGTTGCAAATCTGTTGCAGCAGTGGTTTTCGAGTCGATGACTCCAAAAAATAAGCCCTGTAAGCTGTTTACTTACAAGGCTTTATGAATCGAGGCCGAAGGGACTCGAACCCTCAACCTTCGGATCGACAGTCCGATGCTCTAACCAATTGAGCTACGGCCCCAATCTCAAAGCGGAGATTAAACTAAATCTCATCATCTCTGTCAACAGATTTTTTGCTTTGAAAAGCGATTTTCCTGCATATCCGCCGCCACAGGCGCGATTCCGCAAGCCAACACCCGCATCCGCGGCCTATTTTCCACGTTTAACATCCTCTATTAACGCGGTTTTCAGCACCTCACGGGCCTTGCTGATATATGCAAACTTCATGCCCTTTCTGGCCTCCCGCGGCAAATCTTCGATCTCTTTCTTATTACGCTGCGGCACGATCACCATCGAAATCCCCGCCTGTTTGGCCGCCAGCACCTTCTCCTTCAACCCCCCAATCGGCAGTACCAATCCTTTCAGCGTGATCTCCCCGGTCATGGCCACATCCGGTCGGACAGGCACATCCGCCAACAGCGACACCATGGCCGTAAACATCGCGACACCGGCACTGGGGCCGTCTTTCGGTACCGCACCCGCAGGCACATGCACATGAAAATCATGTTTAGCAAACACACCCGGATCCACGTTGAACAATGCCGCGTTGGAACGAACCACCGAAAACGCCGCCTGCGCGCTTTCCTTCATTACATCGCCGATCTGCCCGGTCAGGACCAGTTGCCCTTTGCCTCTCATTTGGGCCGCCTCGACAAACAGGATTTCGCCGCCGGTCGGGGTCCACGCCAGCCCGGTCACCACCCCCGGCATGGCCGTTCGCATCGCGATTTCCGGCTCAAACCTCTTCGGCCCGAGGATTTTCGCAAGCTCGCCGGGTTTAATCGTCGCCTGACGGCGTTTGCCCTCTGCGATCTGGGTCGCGATATATCTGCACACCGAACCAATCGACCGTTCCAGGTTCCGCACCCCCGCCTCGCGCGTATAGCTGTCAATGATTGCCAGAACCGTTTCATCCTTAATCGTCAACTGATTCTTTTTCAGGCCGTTTTCCTTCAATTGCCTTCCGATGAGATACTTTTTAGCGATATTGAGTTTTTCATGTTGGGTATATCCCGGCAGACGGAGCACTTCCATGCGATCCACCAAGGCCGGCGGAATCGGCTCAGTATAATTAGCTGTGCCGATAAACATCACATCCGACAAATCAAACGGCTGGTCCAGGTAATGATCGGTAAACGAGTTGTTCTGTTCCGGGTCCAGCACCTCCAGCAGCGCCGAAGCCGGATCGCCGCGAAAATCCTGCCCGATTTTATCCAGTTCATCCAGCATGAACACCGGATTCCGCGAGCCGCACTTGCGAAGTTCCTGCAGGATTCGCCCCGGTAAGGCCCCGATATACGTCCGGCGATGCCCGCGAATATCCGCTTCGTCCCGAATCCCGCCCAGCGAAATACGAACAAACTTTCGCCCCATCGCACGGGCAATCGACCGGCCCAAACTCGTCTTGCCAACGCCCGGAGGCCCTGCGAAACAAAGGATCGGGCTTTTGCCGCGTGGATTGAGTTTTTTGACCGCCAGGAACTCCAAAATCCGCCGCTTGATTTTCTCAAGCCCGTAATGGTCCCGATTCAAAACACGACGGGCTTTGTCTATCTCTAAACGATCCTCCGTCTCCAGCGACCACGGCATTTCGCACACCCAGTCCAGGTAGGTGCGGATCACCCCGTAATCGGGAGAGGCCGAGGGAATCTTGTTCATCCGGTCCAGTTCCCGCAGCGCCTCGGCCTCGACGGATTCGGGCATTTTGGCTTTCTTGATTTTTTCTTTGAGCTCCCGGTATTCCTCTGTTCGCCGGTCGTCCTGCCCCAGTTCGGCCTGGATCGCTTTGAGCTCCTCCTGAAGAAAATACTCCCGCTGGGTCTTGTCGATGGATTCCCGCACCTGCCCCTGTATCTTGTGACTCAGTTCGAGCACTTCCAGTTGGCTGGCCAACGCGACCGATATTTTCTCCAGCCGTTTATAGGCGTCCGTTTCTTCGAGCAGCTCTTGTTTTTCTCCAATCGAGATATTCAATGTCGCCGCCAGAAAATCCGCCAGCGCCGACGGGTCCTGGATGTTCTCCAGCAGCAGGCCGGCTTCTTCCGGCACATTGGCACTGAGAGAGATGACACGGTCCGCCGTATCGCGGACATTGACCATCAGGGCCTTCAGCTTTTTGGTATTGCGGGCCTGCACCTGCAAGGGTTCAACGCGCGCCTTCAGGTAGGGCTCCGTTGCGGTAAATTCAACCACCTTAAACCGCGTAATCCCGTGCACGACAACGTTCACCGATCCCTGCGGCATTCGGATGACCTTCAGAACCGACGCCGCGGTTCCCACGGTGTACAGGTCCGATACGTTCGGGTCCTCGATATTCGGGTTCTTCTGTGCCAGCAGCCCGAAAATCGTATCATGCGGAGCAATATCGCTGATCAGGCGCTTGCTGCGTTCACGGCCCACCGCCAGCGGCATCACCGTCCCGGGATACGCCACGGCGCTTCGAATCGGCAATATCCCGATCTCCTCCGGAAGCGCGTATTCATGGTTATGGTTGTTTTGATCAGCAGGTTTGTCGTTTATTGGTTCGTCCAGCTCAATCAGTTCCATTAATCTCATCTCAAAAAATATTCCCTATCTGCTAAGGTGAAAATTCATTTTGTCAGACTCCACGCCAATCATACTCGATTCACCGGACCATGAAAAGACCTATTTTATTGCCCTCGAAAATCGTAATTAGCTTCTAAAAAACCCTCCCAATTGCGAACAAAAAATGTTTCTGCGCGTAGATACGATTATGACGCGATATGAAGAAGCAGTATGCAAACATGCGAAAACATCCATTCCAGAGAGGGTCTATCATGAAACAGACAGGCAAGTCCCGCGGTCACACTCAACCTCGCAAGCAATCCGTGCGTTTACCGGCGTCTATCCTGAAACATTCAATTTTGTCCCGTTCAAAGGAGCGGTTGCAGTCCAAAAAACAACGGCGGGCCGCATCCTGAGTTTTTCATAACAATCCATGGCAAAAGATGGCTTGAAATTCCGCCTGAATTTCGGGATAATCGCGGTGTATAAAAATCGAATAACTTTAACGGAGTCCGTCCATGTCCAAAACAGCATTAGTCGCCGTGGCCGATGGCACTGAAGAACTCGAAGCCGTAACGATTATCGATGTCCTGCGTCGCGCAAAGGTTGAGGTCATTGTCGCTTCTGTTGACAAACTGAACATTACCGCCTCCCGCGGCGTCAAACTTGTCGCCGACTGTGTCATCGCCGACTGCAAAAACAAAACCTATGATCTGATTGTCCTTCCCGGCGGCCTGCCCGGTGCCGAACATTTGCGTGACTGTACAACCCTCATTGAGATGCTCAAAAAACAAAATCAGTCCGGCCGACTCTACGCCGCGATATGTGCCTCTCCGGCGGTAGCGCTGGCGCCCCACGGACTGCTGGACGGAAAAACCGCCACCGGCTATCCGGGAACAGAGGACAAACTGCCCAAACCGCTCAATCAGCGTGTGGCGGCCGATGGCAACTGCATCACCAGCCAAGGGCCCGGTACGGCATTGGAATTTGCGATTGAACTGGTGCGTCAATTGCTCGATGAAACGACAGCCCGGCAGGTCGCAGAAGCCATGCTTGTTTCATAACACCGCCCCAACCATAACAGTACTTACGACATCGGTCCAGTGAACGATTTATTGTAATGCCGCCTCCACGGCACCGGTGATCTGAGGGTCCAGGGGATCGATCTCAGGGGAAAAACGCGCTATCGTTTTTCCATTTCTGTCGATCAGAAATTTGTCAAAGTTCCATGTAATGGGTCCGGCAAACTCGTCGCTGACTTCGGGACTGGTCAGACATTGGTACAGCGGATGCATATCGTCGCCTTTGACGGAAATTTTTGAAAACAGCGGAAACAATATGCCAAACTGGCTGGAGGTAAACGCCTTAATCTCAGCATTGCTCCCCGGTTCCTGGCGGCCGAAGTCATTGGACGGAAAACCCAGCACAATGAAACCCTGGTCCCGGTACTTCATATAAAGCCGCTGCAGGTTGGCATACTGATGGGTAAAACGGCACTCACTGGCAACGTTCACCACCAGAAGGACCTTGCCCCCGTAACGGGACAGCGGAACAGGCCACCCGTCAATATCTTTGAGTTTGTAAGAGTAAATGCTGCTTGAATCAAATGTCTGAACGCCAGTTCCTTTCGGCGGGGCCTGGTTATCATCCGACTGCATCCGGCCGCCGCAACCCAGCAACCCCATGCAGAACGCCCACACGGTCCAATGAAAAAACCGATTTGTATCTTTTTGCATAGCCATCATATATTTTTCTTCTCCAGAAACAAGCATGCCTTTAATGAGTATACGTATTGGAACTGCCGCGGGATGAGAAAAAAACAATTCAGAGTACTTTTTTTCAGCCAAGCTCAGCGCGTAAAAAAGGCCTGTATTAACAGGCCTTTATGTATTAGGTACACCTCCGCCGGTGCCGTGCAGCAGGCATCTGAAAGAAACCCCTTATTTCAACGTGGGATGCCGTTGCGGTTGTCCGAACGTCCTGTCAAGCAGGCCTGTTCGATCCAATCCGGCCTGGCCTCCCTTAGGGATATCATCGGTTCTTCCAAAGTCAGCCTCTGTCACGTACATCGCAGGGGTCAACCCGCAACATTCACTATACCATAACATCGGTCAGAATCCAAGAAATTAATCATAAAAACTCCCCGCCTGGCTTAAAAATTGTGTGTGATAAACGGCTCTGAGAACGCAGGAAAAATCGCTAAGGAATTGAATCTCCGATGGTTAGGCGCAGGGCAAAAATTTTCGCTAACGCACCTGCCGGATGATTTTTTTATCGCCTTTTTGGAACTCTACTTCGGTCCGGTCAATCCGGGTGATGGTGTAGTCGTCCACAACGTCCCCGATACCGTAAACCTGCTTTGACATAATCACCGACGGAGACGCTTCATTATAAACAATCCCGCTGACCGACAGTTTTTGCGGAAGTTGAGGGATCGATGCGGAATTTATTGAAAATACGTTGATATCCATAATAGAAACAAGAAAAACGACCCAGACAATCAGATTTCCGCCCAGCAGGGCAGCGAACTTGCCTTTGGAACATTTCCATCCGGACCGTTTCGAAGCAGGACCGGACTCTGCATCGTCGTAGTAAGCGGCCATCGGGTCTTGTTTTAAAAATTTTAATGACATCGTTTTATACTGCTCGCAACTAACTCAATCATTGCCTATCGTTTCAGACATATCGTCGCAAAAACCCAACCAGATAACCAAAAAAGACACATTTCCCGTATCTATTTTATAGGAAAAAGGCAAAACGCAGGTCCCATAAATAAAAAATGGGCGTTGTTCGACTAATACCAATCCCAATAAAAAACTGCGCTTGCTGCGCGGCTATGTCTATTTTTCAAAGTACTTTAGAGTCGTCCTCGCGGAAATTTATTACCCTGAAGGGTATAATTCGTACAGGCGGTTATGAAATCCGTTGATGGACTGTTTTTTATTCTTCATAAATATCTAAAACACATTAAGTTAAAGCATGAACAGATCTGGACACTTTAACTCTTGGCTCCATAATGATACCACTTTTCAGCTTGTTTTGCCTTGTTTTGATGTCAAACGATTCCACATACTGAATTATATTTTGCATTAATACTATTGATAGGGTATAATACTGATTACACCTCAAGGAGAGCCAACCGGGTGATGAATAATTGTAGCTGTTAAAAAGAACAGGCAGATGAGCGGGAGAAGGCAAATCCCAGCATTTCTTAACGGCCTTATTCAAGACCTTCAGAAAGTCACTGTCCGCGCCGACCGTGCGCAGTTATCTCATAAGCTATTTCTATCAATCCCTTATCCGAAAGGATCCAATCATGAGAACACAAAACATTCTTTTAAGTATGTGCATCAGCGCAGCGATCCTGTGTAGCGGTGTCGTCTTAGCAGGACCGATGGGCACAGCATTCACCTACCAGGGCCGATTACTGGATGATGACCAACCGGCCAACGGAACGTATGAGATGGAATTTAAACTCTATGACTCTGCGGCAGATCCAAACATCTTGCTGGGAACGCATAGCTTTCGCGGGCTTCAAGTCGTTGACGGCTACTTCATCGCTCAACTCGATTTCGGCACTGATGTATTCGATGGCGATGCGCGGTGGCTTGAGATCGGAACACGGCCCACAGGTACAACTGATCCATTTGAGACACTCAGCCCCCGGCAGGAATTGACACCGGCACCATACGCGCTCTATGCCCAGACGGCCGGCGACGCCTCAGGTGGCATTTCGGGTTCGGGAACCACGGGATACTTAGCAAGATTTACCGACACCGGCGAGATTGGAAGTTCGTCAATCTATAACTCAGTCGTCGCTGTGGGTATTGGAACGTCCAGTCCAGACGCCTGGGTGCACATCTCGAAGGGTCTCAGCCCTTTCCCGGTACTGCAGTTGGACTCCCAGAAAACCGTCGGAGAGTTGACTTTGACAGAGAAGCTTTTATTTGACGGAGCGGAGATTGACGCGGAGGGAACGCTGGGGGATCTTCCGATCTGCCTGAATTCGAATTCTTCGGGCAATGTCGGTATCGGGACAACGGTTCCGGCAGCCAAACTGCATATCGAGGGAAGCAACGATGCCTCATTAAGCAGTGATGGTGTCCTGGTGATTGGTTTAACAAGTAGTTCGAACATCGTCATGGACAGGAACGAGATCATCGCACGTAATAACGGCGGTCCCGCAAAACTCTATCTCAATAACGACAGCGGCAATGTGGTCGTCGATGTCCTCGAGATCACCGGCGGCAGCGACCTGGCCGAACCGTTCGAGATTGCCGGCGCCGAATCCATCAAGCCCGGCATGGTGGTTGCCATCGATCCGAAACATACGGGACAATTGCGGATTGCGGACAAGCCGTATGACCGAACCGTCGCCGGCATTGTCAGCGGCGCCAACGGGATCAATCCGGGCATGACAATGACCCAGAAAGGAACCGTCACAGACGGCTCGTTTCCCATAGCGCTGACCGGCCGCGTCTATGTCTGCGCAGATGCATCCAACGGATGTATCGAACCGGGCGACCTGCTAACCACATCACAAACACCCGGCCACGCGATGAAAGTAACCGACCATTCCAGAGCCCAGGGAGCGATCCTCGGTAAGGCAATGTCATCGCTGGATCAGGACCGCGGATTTGTGCTGGTACTGGTAACCCTTCAATAAATCACTGAACAATCAAGCTCGGAGGTTTATCATGAATACGAAAATACAATTTATTATAGATCGTTCTTTTCTCAACGCCCTGCTTCAACGCATTCAGCCGATTGTTCTCGCGGCAGTTTTATGTATTCCGGCAGCAACCGCAAAAGCAGTTTTACCCGTGACCGGTTATCCGGTACCCGAACTGGCGGCTTTTGACACACTGACACAAGAGTTCATGGACGCTAACAGTATTCAGGCCGGAGTCGTGGCCATTTCCAAGGATAAGCGTGTGGTCTATCAGCATGGATTCGGCTATGCCTATAACGGGGTAGATCCGCTTCCGGAAAACACACCAATGCGATTGGCAAGCGTCTCAAAGCCGTTTGCCGCAGCAGCAATTCGTTATCTCATCGCCGATGGTGTGATCAGCTTGGATGATTTTGTATTTGATGTCGGTCAGACATTAGATCCCGGTCAGCGAGCGCTCTTGGATGCACGTGATCCATCAAGCACCTATTGGCCCTATAATGGAACCTTTGGAAACAAAGCCTGGCTGGAAATAATAACGGTTGAGGACTGTATACGGCATCACTTCGGTTATGACAGAGATGTCTTTGACCCGATGTACCGAGAAGTAGAAATCGGCTTAGAAACCGGACATATACCCCCGGGACGGCTTTGGACCGTAAAGTACGCAATCAGCCAGCCTTTTCAGTTTGAACCGGGAACAGATTACAGCTATTGCAATTTTGGTTATATGCTGCTGTCTTTGATCGTCGAGCAGGAAACGGGTTGGCAGCATACAATGTACCTTCGACTTCGCGTATTGACGCCTGAAATGTGGGTGCCGATTACCGAGCTGTTTTCCGGGCGAACATTAGCGGGTGATTGCCATCCGAGGGAACCTCGATATGCTGGCCCCAGTGGCTGTAAGAATGTGTTTAATCCGACAGGTCCTTTGGTCTGGTGTCCTTACGGGTCATTTTATCTTGAGCAAAAGCTCGGCGAAGGCAACCTTGTTGCCAGTGCCGCACCGCTGCTGACATTACTTGATCATTACCGCGTAGATACTGCTGATGTTGGCATGCCGATAACCAGTGCCGTAAACGGGGGGAAGGATGGCGCTTTCTATGGAACCAGTACGATGATCCAGCAGTACAGTGACGGATTTAGTATTGTCATCCTGTTCGCTAAGGGGGGAGATTTTCATGCGGATCATTTAATGCCTCAGGTACGGCAACTTATCGACAACAGCCCCGGCATCAACTGGGATTCGCTCAAAGAAATCGACGGCTTTTGGGTGGATTTCAACGCGGCCTCTTCCGGTTACGGCGGCCACGACGACCCCTTCCACAGCATGACGTCTGCATTAAATGCCACGGGTAACGGAACGAAACTGCGATTTAAACCGGGAACCTCAAGCTGGACCGGAACAATTTCAACACGCATGATGTTCAACACCCCCTCCGGCTCAGCGATCATCGGCCAGTAAATAATCGGAGCGGATTACAAATGGCAAGGAATATAATTTTTTGAAAGAAGTAATAAAATGAAAACATTAATACTTATAACAACCGTATTATTAACCGTTTCAATCGTTAGTGCGGACTATTCGATTAGCTGGTACACCATTGACGGCGGCGGCGGAACCAGCAGCGGCGGGCCTTATGAATTGTCCGGTACGATTGGCCAGTCGGATGCAGGGTATCATAACGAACCGCCTTATGAAATGCTGGGCGGTTTCTGGGTCGGCGGGCCGCTGTGCATTGTCGATCTGGAAGATTTCGCGGCATTCGCGGCCTACTGGCTGGAGACGACCTGCGATGCGAGTAACAACTACTGCGACGGGGCGGACCTGGTTAGCCCGGACGGTGTCGATATCGACGACTTGCAGTTCCTGGCTGCCGAATGGCTCAATGTCTGTCCATTTGGCTGGCCGTTACAATAAAAAGTATAAGTGATTATATAATTGGTGACACCATTATGTCTCCATGAGCAGTGACTTTCATGATATGAGGCAAAAACGGAGTCGATTTTTAAGGTAAATAATCAACGTTTCAAAATTCATTCGCACAGGCGGATATTGGATCCAGTGCGCAGGTCAGCCATTCCTGAGCCAGCAGTGCATAATCGTTCAGGTTCACCCGGCAGTCTCCGTTGATATCTCCAACAAGCGGATTCGGACAATCTGCCGCGTCTGTTTCGTCCAACCATGTATAATAGATATTGGCCGGATCGTCACGGGCATCTTTCCAGACGACCAGCGAACCGCTGATCGCAGGCTGGGTTTGGTGGTTGCCGTCAGTTGTTATCCGAAACTCTTTTTTTGTAATGAGATTGTAGCCATAGATGTCCCAATCGGTATTACGGTCATCCTGCCAGACGATAATATGGCCGGAGATATCCGGGTCCAGTTGCAAACCAGGGCTGTCAGCAATTATAAACGGCTCGGAATTTGGTTGTGACATGTCACGAGCGTAGATATCCACATCAGTAGCGGAAATTTCGTGTTCATAGACAACAATATCTTCCCAGACAGCCGGATAGGTTTGGGGCAGTTCGTTATCGATGACCGTTTCATATTGCGGTATGTCTTTAAGCCATACATCAACCGACCAGATGTCTGAATTGGAATTGGAGTGCTCCTGGTAAACAATCCGGTTTCGATATACTGCCGGCATTTGCTGGTCATTACTATATCCATCGACAACAAATATCCAGGGATTGTTCGGATCTGTGATGTCGGCGGCATAAATATCCCAATCCTCTCCACCGTCGAACACGATATAATCCTGCCAGACGACAGTATTGCCGTGAATGACGGGATTGATCTGATCTTCAGTGAAATCCGTTATCAGGTAATTCGGTGCCACAATATTGGGATCGGAGATATCAGCCACTCTGACATCCCAGTCATCAATAAATGTATCATCCTGATAGACAACCCGATCGAACCAGATTGCAGGATATCGTTGATTGATTTCGGGATCGACAGCGATTTCAATCAATCCGGCAGCCGGGTTGAACAGATCCACACCATAGATGTCCCAATCATTGTTTTGAACCCATTCTGCCCAAACGATGACGCCGTTATCAACATCCGGAAATTCCTGAAAATGTGAAAATGGGGATACGGCCTGGACCGCCATAAGTAACCCGGTGGTGCTCATCAATAGGATTCCATAGGCGCAGACTCTCCATATACAATGTGTTTTCATTGTTGTTGCTCCTTAGTCTGATTCGATTAAATCTTCTTCTTCGAGTTTCGCCGCCAGTTCCAGCAGTTTGCCCGCGGTCGATACGTTGGCAACACTTTGGGACGCCGCGATTAACGGCTGATGTGCCTTGTCCAGTTCGCCGATTCCCAGATATTGATAGCCCAGCAGGAGCTGATAATCAGAATCGAACGGTTCGGTATCTGCCGCAACCTTTAACTGTTCGATTTGTTGGGTCAGAACCGCATCGTCTTTGTACAGACCGCGCGGATAATAAATCGTCAGTTCGTCTTCGGGGATCTGTGCAATCGCCTCTCGCAGAACACTGGCTGCAAGGGCATAATCGCCATTGGCAAACAGGGCCTGCACATAGGTGAACGGCAGCACAATATCTTCCGGCGAAATGGATACCGCCTCACGAAGTTGCAGAACGGCGTCGGCATAGTTTTCCGCTTCGAACAGTTCCACCGCATTCGCAAAACACAGATCGGCCGCTGATTCATACGCGGGCGCATCGACATCCACTTTCGACGGGTCCGGCTTGCCCAGGTCATAATAGGGTGTCGCCGAACCGGACAGTCCATAGCCGGAGGGCTGGGATTCATCATTGTAATAGTTGTACGTATTGTAGGTCACATTCTGATAAGGCTCTGAAATGACATTGGTGCCGTACCAGTAGTACGGATGGCAGCCGTACCAGTAATACCGGCGATACCGGTACCAACTGGGCCAGTAGCCGCCCAAACTGACATAGATGTACCTGCGGTGATACCTCGGGTAGTAATACGACAGACCGTAGTAAGGATAGTAACCGACCGGATAGCTGCACCATGAGTGGTAGTACCGGTACGGCAGGTAGGCCACACGGCCGCAACTGGAGCTGGACCAACTGAAAGAGAAGTAGATGCCGCTGTGGCTTTTCCAGTGTGAGTCGTGACGGACATAGCTGAGATCGTGAGTCAACCGGCGTGTCGCTATCTGCGGCCGGGAACTTGAAGTTGTCACATCACCTTGTACGATCACATTATTATCCCCGTTCACCACAATCCTCGGCTCGGCCTCCCGGCGTTGTCGTATGTCGCCGGCTCGCCTGCTGCCCAGGTCGCTTGCGGCAACAATCGATGCGTTCGTGTCTCTGGCTGTCGCAGTCCTTGGATCCCCCAAACGCCTTGTGGCGGTGCCGGCTGCAGTTTCATTGGACGCCGCAACCGATGCTGTACGGCTGACGCGGCTTTCGCCGGTGCTTACGGATGCTGTTCTTGGTGTCGTTTTTCGCTGGACATGCCCGGAAGCCGATGAGGTTTGCGGATCGATTCGAACCTTGTCAGTATTCCTGGAAAGATACTTCGTGTCAACCTGTCGAGCGGCGCTGCTTTTCCTCTCACCGTTCACATCGATGATCTTCATACGTGATTGACCGGTGTCGGACCTGGCAGCAGTCGGAGTGGACGTTTTTGTTTTTCCGCGGGTTGATGCGCTTCCCCGAAAATCAAATGTCGTATCAGATTCAGCCCTTGAGGAACGCGTTTCGGATGTTGTTCCGGACGGTCTTGACGAACGGGGCTCAATCTTATTGACCACGCTGGATGGGGTCGCTTTTGCGGCTTGACGCGCAGCGGTCGGCGTTGTTCTTTTTGCAGTGGTGCTTGCTGTGCTGGTCGATCGTGCACTCCCGGGCGTAATTGTCCGGGCCGCCCGGCTGTTGGTATTTGTGCTGGCAGTTGAGGATGATTTTGTTGAAGAAATTCTCGTTGTGACCGTCGAGGGCGTGCTCCCCGGAATAATTGTCCGGGAGGCACGACTGTTGCTGCTGCTGTTGCCAACTGTCGAATATCTCCGGGTTTGGATCGAAGAAGAGGGGGTCTGCGTACTTCTGGAGGCAACTTCAACTGTTCGGTTCACCGGTTGAGATCGGACGGCTCTGCTGCTGGAAGAATTGCTCGACACCGCGGATCTGTTCGATTGAGGTACAGAGGCCCTTTTCTGAACAGCCGGCGCAGGAGTCGAAGACTGCCGGGTCGATGCCGTCGATCGGGGCGCAGGGGCTGAGGACCGGGCAGATCGACTCGAAGACGCAGAGGCAGCAGCCGACGGAGCGCTTCTCTGTGCCGGTGCAGACTGTCTGGGCGAAGCAGAGGCCCTCGGCGCAGGAGTCGAAGACCGTCTGGCCGATGCCGTCGATCGGGGCGCAGGGGCCGCTCTTGATGCCCGGGATGGCGCTGAGGACTGACGGGGTTGATTTGATTGGGGTGCAGGTTTCGCCTCCGAGCGACCCGCGGATTTTGAATTGGATTCGCCCTGGCTGCTGCTGCCCAATACCGGCACGATCAACAGCGAGAGCAGAAATACCATTTCCGTCATGAAAACATGTTGTTTATGAGTACGCATATCAATACTCCTTTCCCTGCGGCAAAAATAGCATTTGCATCTTTCTGCGCGTCAGTTCATTTTTCCTGTTTCACAAAGATGCGTCACATTGGAGACTATTTAATAGCTCATGAGCACTATACTTATTTCAGTATTTATACAGGACTGAGAAATTGATCCAGTACCTTAATGCCGCGCTGGCAAATACTGATCAATACCTGCTTTTCTTCATCTGTCATATTAATTGAGTCAAAGAGCACTTTAAGGCGTTCGTTTCGCTGGGCGAGGATGGTTTCCAGTTCCTTTTCACCTTTATCGGTCAGCTCAACCAACGTGATCCGCTGGTTTTCAGGGCTGATGGTCTTGGAAACCAAACCAAACTTTCGCCAGAGTTTTGTAATTGTCATAGAGATCGTACTTTCGCTGACATTCGGCCAGGCCTCCGCGATCTGGGTCACGGTCATTTGCCCGCGTTCGCCCAGAAGCTGCAAAATCAGCGATTCGCGTTCGCTCAGCGCGCCGCTGGGTGCGGTGTCTTCCTGAATGGCACGGATCATCCGCAGCCGTAGCGACAGTTCATTTATTGCCTTTTCAAATTCGGGTCTCATTTACTTCTTCCTTGAACGTTCAGGTTTTGTTCGTCTTTTCTGTATATATTATACGTCAATCGAAGTGTTTTTATTTATAAATATTCGTATTTTTAAAAGTTCAAATATTGAAGTGTTTGCTTTTTAATCTCAAAATTTCTTTAAGCTGTTTAATTATAATGTCTTACAACTTTTGTTGAAATTGCAGTAAGAAGAAAAAAATTTCTTAAAAATGACTTAAACTGAGTTTTTGAATGACTATGAACACTTGTCATGTAGGAAAAACAGCCCAATTCTCAATGTTGTATGCGATAATGAACAAGATTATGATGTCTGAAACAGCTTTTTAAAGTCCGAACCCGTGGGATGTTGGAAGACACGGAGCCCGAAATTAGGTACTGCGGCGAGAATGTGGTCGAAGATGTCCGCTTGAATCGCTTCGTAATTGGCCCAGACCTTATCACTGCTGAATACGTAGATCTCGATCGGTATGCCGTTTTCGGTCGGCTGCAACTGCCGAACAAGAAATGTCATATCCCGGTTGATCTTGGGGTGATTTTTCAGATACGCAATCACATACGCCCGAAAGGAGGTGCCGATAATGTTATTGGTTCAAGTTAAGTTCCCTTGAACCATGTTATTTGAATAAGACTTGGACAGCAGGAAATGAATGATGAAATAAAACACGGTAACGGCAACAAAAAATTGATTCTCTGAGATTTCTGGACTCATTTATTGTTCCCAGAGAATTAAAAAAGGGTCATGATTACCATAGCGATGTAAAATTGCTATAATTCCAGTCATGATAAAGACTAACAGATTTAAAAAATATATGATAAGCTATAAATAGAAATCCAACTTATGTTAATTTTCTTTAAATTAAGTTGTTTAATATAGGACCTTCAACAATAATCCTAAACACTTGATTCGTGACATAAGTCCTTTCACTTGACTTACATAAAAAAAAATGATACAATAATTGAGCTAAGGATTGTAGGCGTGACGTTTTTGGGGTGGCCAGGGGAAGGTTAAGTGATATGAGAGGATGGAAGAGGAAGAATTCTGTTTTTTTAAGCATGTTGCGAATGGTTGGGATGTGTTATTTTTCAACTCAATCTGCTTATGCAACATTTATATACTCCACATCTGGAACTTCAGCCAAAGGTGTTGATGTTACCTATGAAACTCAACTAACCAGCATTTGTTCCATTCCCTGGTTTCGGTATTGGCACAGTCAGCAGGGGCACTTGAAAAGGAGATATAACCCTGGAGAGAATCAATTTTTGTTTATGAAAATTATCTTTGAAGGTGAATCATGAAAACTCAATGCCCACATTGCAAAGCAAAATTCAATTTATCTGATAAAAGCGGTTATGAAGGAAAAAAAGCTAAATGTACTAAATGTGCAAAACCGTTTGTTATTGTACCGCTTGAAGAAAAACTGCCGGAGGAGGTGTGTACAAACTGCAACAAGATGATAGGAGTACTGGAGCAAGCCTTCTTGTTTGAGGGGAATGTAGTATGTACAAAATGCGAGAGTATATTAAGGCTAAAAACCAGCAAGTTCAAAGAACAAGGTGAAATTAACACAGATGCTAATTCTGAGGATAAAACTCAGCATAATGAACAAGCTTCTTTTAGTCCTACGACAGAAATCCCACGGCGGGAACACCAACTGGAAGAACAGGCTGAGGTGTTGACGGCTCAGCCTACTTCTGCCCAAGAACAACTGGAAAGCAAACAGTCTGAATTTTCTGAAGTCAAAAATTCTTTCGGGCAGCAGACTATAGAACTTCAACAAAAACTGAAGCAGGCACAGGCGCATCAGTCTCAGTTGGAACAGCAAAATAACGAGCAGACCCGTGAATTGGCAGATGCTCGAAAGCAAATCGAGCAGCGAACTGCTAAATGCACCCAGTTGCAGAAACGTATCGAGTCTCTGGAACATCAACTGAAAGAACAGACTGAGGTGTTGACGGCTCAGCATACCTCTACCCAAGAACAACTGGAAAGCAAACAATCCGAACTTTCTGAAGTCAAAAATTCTTTCGGGCAGCAGACTATAGAACTTCAACAAAAACTGAAGCAGGCACGGGAGCATCAGTCTCAGTTGGAACAGCAAATTAACGAGCAGACCCGTGAATTGGCATCTGCCCATGAGCAATTTCAAACCCAAACCGCCGAATACACCCGGTTGCAGGAACAATCCGAATCTTTGAAGCACCAGCTTAATGAAAGACAGCAGAGCGAACATCAACTACAGAAATTTCGTGAACAATTAGAAAGACAAGTTAGTCAACTTACAACTGAATTGTCCACAGTTAAGCAGCAGTTTCATCAGCAGGTTACTGAATGGCAGGAGGCAACGAATCAACTAACCCAACAAATTGACAGTAAAGATTCCGAGCTGGCTGAACTTAAGAAATCTTTCGAAGAACAGAATATAGATCACCAGCAGGCACTGGAACAAGCACGGAATAAGCAATCTCGGCTGGAGCAACAAGTAAGCGAGCGG
>Ga0272442_10002642_pt1 | contig 25726 bp, 14 predicted proteins | sample SSMForm2O_FD_200262 | JGI IMG/M metagenome (GOLD analysis project Ga0272442, IMG submission 200262) | Marine sediment archaeal communities from Little Sippewissett salt marsh, Falmouth, MA, United States - SSM-Form-2O | ecosystem: Environmental > Aquatic > Marine > Wetlands > Sediment ... | reverse complement strand
AAGGTTCCGGGTTCCAGGTCTCTGCCGGCGCCGATGTAGATACCGTTACCCGAGCTGCTCAGGCCATCCTGTGTGTCTTCGGCTACTATGACGCCATCAACGTAGAGCGTTCTGTAAAAGCCATCCCACACAAGAGCGATCCGGTGCCATTGGCCGTCATTGATCATCGTCTCTGAAAGCAGGAAACTGCCGGACCGGCTGGCACTTTTGAGCTCCGTCATCAAATGACCCGTCGATAGGTCAAGGGACAGCCAATGTGCACCACCCGGCTCGGAGATGATGGCTTGTCCCGGCGCACCGCCCTTGATCCAGGCAAGAACGCTGAACGGACCGTTTGCCGGATTCAAAACCGGGCTGGTGATGATGAAATCATCCACTCCGTCCAACTGCAGCGCACCATCCAATTGTCCACCCGTCGGTTGCCAGATAGGATCGCCCATGAGATAGCCGTCACTATAACCATTGTTTTCAGCAACGCTATCCCCGGCGACATTGCCTTCGGCTTCGTCCAGAGCCCAGTGGGCTTTCAGCGTCGGATCATCAACAGGTTGCCCCCAGTAGCTCATCAGAAGCTCCAGGTCCTGGCCATCTACAATCCCATCGCTGAACGGATGAGGGGCAATGTCACACATCGGATCGTCTTGCCCCCAGGATTCAATGAGTCGGAGAAGATCGCTGATATCCACCTTCCCATCGCCATTGAAGTCAACGATAGGCTCGGAGTCGGGATATTCTCCCACAAACTCGATCCAGCGTACCGTGATATCGGAGAGGCCGGGAGCATATGCACCGGAATCCACATACAAACCGGCGAATCCGTCGGAATACGTGCTGTCAACGGCACTCAGTTGAGGCTGGGTCGGCCTCTCTTCGCCCGGCCGCCAGGCTCGAAGCTCGATACGGCTGCTCTTGGTGCCCTGGGGTGTGAGAAAATCGGAAGCGCTAAGCTGGAGGATGAGATCTTCCGAGCCGATGTTAAAGCCGGGAATCCAACATGTGCCAAACACCTCTTTACTATAGAAGGAAACGCCGTCGTCCCGTTCCAGGAATAACTTGTTGGTTCCGTAGATCCCGCCCACATAGGCTTGTCTATCTTCAGGCAATGCAGAACGCACGAAGATTCCAGCCGAGGCGTCGCCAGGTTGGGTCATAGTGAATTGCACGGTTACCGCCAGGTCGCCGGTAAACTTCTGTCCATCATCGCCGTTGGTATCTTTTGGCACAATCGTGGGAAACGGAACAAAGGGTTTTTGGACCTTCGGTCGCACAGTCAGATATCCATTAACCACGGCCACATCTGCCAAAGCTGCATCCCAAAGCCAGGATATGGGTGAGCCATCCTGGGCATTTCCGTCGCTGAAATCATCGAAGAACAACTGCCCGACCTGTTGCCCCCAGACAGGGCCGCACAGAAAAAGTATGGGCACCACAGCACTAAACAGGCATTGGATTGCTCTTTGAGTTTTCATTCTCTTTCTCCTTTCTAAAGTCCATGGAATCAAATGGACCACTCTGAGAAACATATTGAAGACACTACAGCATTCTTCGGAAGTCTTTGAGGCACTGTGTCATCTTTTGCTCGATCCGGGCTTCCACCATTAAGATACAGCAAAAGTTTTCGATTTTGCGCGCGGGACGGATCTTTTTATGCTTTTGCGATCTTAAAAGCGGACTCAACCCCGACATGCTCTTGCAAATCGAGGGTTTTTCGTGTATCATGTAATCTCCGACGCGAACGAGGTGTTGTATGACGCCTCTAATCGTTCGCGGGCATGGCCAGGATGCCACAGAGCCCCAACCATGAGATACGACGATCAGACGGATATCGGGGGAGAAGGGCAGACGTTTCTGACCACCCATTGGACGCTCATCGAAAGCGTACGAACGGGCGAGGACAGCAGTCATGCCCTGATCGGTTCGTTGTTAAAGAACTACTGGAAGCCCGTTTATTGTTATTTACGGCGGCACGGATACCCAAATGAAGAAGCCAAAGACCTGACCCAGGCCTTCTTTCACGAGATCGTCCTTGGCAATGAGCTGGTCCAACGGGCCGATCGTCGCAAAGGGCGCTTTCGCTCCTTCCTCCTGGCGTCGCTGCGCCGGTATTGTATCAACGTCAAACATAAGGAAACCGCTCGCAAACGCGTCCCCAAAGGCCAACTCGTTTCTCTGGACGTCGTCGATCCGGATCGTGTCGTCGCCGTTTTTGACGATCTGTCTGCGGACGATTGTTTTAATTACGCCTGGGTGTCCTCGTTATTGGAGCGCGTCTTCGAAGAAGTGGAAGCCGCCTGCCATGAAGACGGCTTGACGGTGTACTGGAAAGTCTTCGAGCAGCGCGTCTTACAACCGATCATCGATGAGACCGATCCGCCCTCGGTAAAGGAGATTTGCGGTCAATACGGTATTCCGGACGGAACCAAACTTGCCAATATGATGGTCACGGTGAAAAGGCGAATCCGATCAGCTTTGAAAAAGCACATTCGGGACCTGGTGGATTCCCCCGACGAGGTGAGTGACGAATTGCGGGAAATGGCGCGTTTTTTCCCGGAGATCGCGCAAAATTTCGAGTAGTTCCTGTATTAACTTAATGAACGGACGTGTTTTTTGGCCGGAACACTCATTTTCTGTTAAGCCATGAGCAAAAAATCGATATCTCGCCTCAGCCCCAAACAGTTGGGACGCTTGTTCGCCACAGTGACCGACAAGACCGACTCTGATGACGACGGACCCAACGAACAGACCGTTCGAAAAGCAGAATCGACGGAGCGTCTCGCGGAACAACCGGGGACCCGGATTGGCCGATACAAGCTTCTCGACGTGCTGGGGGAAGGGGGGATGGGCATCGTGCACCTGGCCGAGCAGGAGCATCCCATTAAGCGCCAAGTCGCTCTCAAGATCGTCAAGCCCGGCATGGACAGCCAACGGGTCATCGCCCGCTTCGAGGCCGAGCGTCAGACCCTGGCCCTTCTCCACCATCCGGCTATTGCACAGGTTTACGACGCGGGAACCACCGAGACCGGCAGGCCCTACTTTGTGATGGAACTCGTTACGGGAATCGCCATGACCGATTATTGCGATCGGCACAAACTGACCATCGAAGAAAGACTTAAACTTTTCCTTCTGGTTTGTGAGGCGGTGCAGCATGCCCATCAGAAGGGGATCATTCACCGTGATATCAAACCCTCCAATATTCTCGTTTCACTGGAAGATAACAACGCGGCGCCCAAGATCATCGATTTCGGTATCGCCAAGGCATTGACCGATTCACTGACCGAACGGACGCTCACGACCGAGCAGGGAGAATTTGTGGGGACGCCGGAGTATATGAGTCCTGAGCAGACGAAGATGACCTCCGACGGTGTGGATACACGCACGGATATCTACTCGCTCGGTGTTGTCCTTTATCGATTACTGACCGGTGTGCTGCCGTTCGATCCAAAGACATTGAGGAAAGGCGGCGTTGAGGATGTCCGGCGTGTGATCCGTGAGGAAAATCCCAAGACGCCCAGCACGCGATTGAGCAAGGTATCCAACGAGGCATCCACGAAACTGGCGATGCTCCGCCGGACGGATGTCCGCACGCTGAGGCAAAAACTTCACGGCGATCTGGATTGGATTACGCTCAAAGCGATGGAAAAGGAACCGGAGCGGCGTTACCCGACCGCCCACGCCCTGGCGGAAGACATTCGCAGACACCTCCACGACGAGCCGGTCACGGCCCGCCCGCCCACTACGGTCTATCGGCTCCGGAAATTTGTCCGGCGGAACCGAATACAGGTCATTGCCGGGGCATGCATGGCCCTCGTGGCTCTGATGGGCTTGTTGAGCATCAGGCTATTTAGACAGAACCTGGCTAATACAAATCGGCTCACGTTGCAGAAGACCGAAGCGGCCTTTTCGGCAGCAGAAATCTTCTACGAGGAAGGGCAGGACGAGCAGGCGCTGGAGCAAACGCGGCTATTACTGGAATTGGCACCGAACCATTTCGACGGTCTGTTGCTAAGAGCACGGATCCTCACCGATATGGGCCGGATGGAAGAGGCGTTTCAAATACTCGAACCCCTCGAAGCCGAGCACCCCGAAGAAGGAGTCGTGTATGAGCTTTTGAGCATGTTGTACGTGGAATTGGGCAATGACGCGCTGGTCACACGGTACCGAACGCTGGCCGACAAGTTTCCATCCCAGACGCCGGAGGCCTTGATCGTGCGAGCACGCACGGCCGAGACGCTGGACGAAATGGTCCGCCTGCTGTCGGACGCCCTGAACCTCGATCGACAGCACTACCTGGCGCGAAAGATGCGGGCCCTGACGTACGCGGCCCTGAGGGACTTCGAGAATATGGAACGGGATGCGGACAAGCTGATATTTGTCCAGCCGGAGAATCCTTCGGGTTACGCGCTGAGGGCTGTGGCGCTGCGCCGGATGGAACGCTACAATGAAGCGATCGAGAATCACAATCGCGCCATCGAATGGGCCGGCGACGCCTATTCTGATATTGCAGAACTTTACGATCAGCGGCGCGAGACGTATTTCAGGATGGGTCATTATGAACAGGCGCTGGCCGATGCGAGAACGTGTGTTGACAAGCAACCCGACGACAGCCGATACAAGTGCGGCCTTCTGGGAGCCCTGGTTGTTCTGGGTCGGTATGGCGAGGCCGACGCCGAATGCGCCTCGCCCCCGGATGTTCTTATCTACCATTTCGTCCCGTGGTTGGCGAAGTATGTGGTCGGCCGTCTCGAATCCGGGCGAGAACTCGCGTTGCCGGATCGCACCGAAACCGGCCCTACTGCGAGGATGCTGCGATGGATCCACGGCTACTACGAAGACCTCCGGTCCAAAACGCACAGGCTGGTTCCCAGTAGCGCCGCGGCCGACTACTCACCGGACGGGCAACAACTGGTCTGTGCCCGCCTCGATCCTGGGAGAGTATGGCATCACGAGACACCACTGGCCCGGCCCCAAAGACCCGGCTCGAAGGGCATCGATGTTGTCGAAGATGTGGAGGCGGGGTCGATTCGATCGCTGGTAAGCTTCGGCCACTTTCCCCGCTGGTCGCCGGACGGTAAGTACATTGCCTTCGTGAAGTCCCCCTGGTCATATCGGTCGGCTTTCGAGCAGATCTACATCATCCCGGCCGCCGGCGGTGACCCCTGGCACCTCGTCAAAGGCGTGCTTCTGGGCTGGTCAAAGGATTCGAGGTATATCTACTACCATCGCTACTCGGGGGATTGGTTCATTTGCAAAAAGGCTTTCGACGATCCTGAAGCGGAGCCGGAACGGATCATCTATAGCCCCTCCTATTTTCCCGCCATCTCGCCGGACGAGAAATACATTGCGTACGAGCACAGAGGTGAAATCCTAATCACAGATATTGACACGAAAGAAACAATCGCAGCCTGGAGGCTGCCGGTTCTTCCGGTGTACTTCCAGGCCGCATGGAGAAAGCCGATGCCGACCGACTATGAACCCATTCCGATTGAGTGGTCGCCGACGGGACGCGAACTCAGCCTTGGGTCGGAACTGACGGGCTTTGGCTTCTGGATCTACGATTTAGAGACCAAGACAGCTCGCCGTGTCCTTCCGGGGGCGGTCGTCTGGGGGCGCTGGTCACGCGATGGGACCAAGATGGCGCTGGTCGTTGGGCATCCGGCATGGGAAATCTGGGAGGCGGATATCGATCCGAATCGACCAACGGTTGAATCGTTAGGTCCCGGCCTGACTGTAGAACAGCACTGTCGTGAGATGCTCACTGAGATGGAGAACTGGCTGGCGGGGTGGCCGGAAAAAGTACGTCCTACGTTATCCGGGCGGGTGGAAGCATTCTGCTACGCCGGCCTCGGACAGGAGGAAGCGATTGTTACAGGCCTGGATAAATGGTACCGGAGCCTGTCCACATGGCCGGCAACAAAATCGTCCACATACTGGCAGATGGCCAATAGCGTTCTCGACCGGTACGACCCCAGCCACGGGGATGCGAATGCCGTGTTGAATCTGGCTGAAAAGATAGCCGGAATCGCGCAGGATGCATGGGCAGGCGAGGTCTTGCTCGGTATGGCCCACTATCGCGTTGGAGCGTACGAAGATGCCCTGGCCCGCTTGGAGCACGCCGAGGAATTACGGCTTCAAAGTGGGGACACGCCCTATCCCGACCCGGCGGCATACTCCGCCATGACGCTCCACCGCTTAGGTCGCAAGCAGCAGGCTAAGGAAGCGCTCGATAAGCTGCGCGAGATGTTCCCACATAGAACCAACCATGATGACTTCCAACCCCTGGTGCAAGCCGAGAAGGTCTTCGCGGAAGGGAACCGTCGGCTTTCGGCCGTGTGGGATCATATGGAACAAGGGCATCTGGATAAGGCCCTTGAATTCCTGACGGCGATAAGTCGCTCGGCGCAGCCATCTATCCCTGAGCTTGATGCCGCCACAATGAGTGCGGGGACGCAACTCGCCCTGCGGTTTGCCGGACGGGCACAAGCATATGAGCAGCGCAGCGAATACGCCCGGGCCGTTAAGGCCTTTGAGTCCGCCGGTGCGGCCGCGCCGTGGCACGCCGGGACGCTGGATCAACTGGCGCGGTTTCAGGCCACTTGTTCTACGGCGGAGTTTCGCGATGGCATCCGGGCGATTGAAAACGCCACGAAGGCGTGCGAGCTGAGCCATTGGAACAACCCCGACTACCTCGATACGCTCGCCGCGGCCTATGCCGAGGCGGGCCGGTTCGAGCAAGCGGCCACGTGGCAGCGGGAGGCCATAACGAAACTGCCCGCTGAAATACGGCTTGGTCTAAGAGAACACTCGGAAGCCAAGCTGAAATTGTACCAGGCAGGCCAATCCTATCATGATCAGTATCTGTTGACCGACAGGCTCGTCGCGCACTATCGCTTTGACGATGTTAACGGACAAACGGTGCCCGATTCTTCCAAATACGAAATAGACGGCACACTCGTTGGTGATGCACGGGTGGTTGATGATCCCGAAAGGGGTAAGGTACTTCAACTGGACGGAGAGGGTGACTGGGTCGATTGCGGTAATGACGCCCTTTACTCAATGACCGAAAAAATGACGCTCGCAAGTTGGGTTAAGGTGAACGAACCTCTTGCGCTTTGGCGTACGATCATCACCAAAGGAAGCGGCTGGAAATTGCATACCTATGCAGACAGCTTGAAATTCGCCTGCGGCGTCAACGTGCCCGGGGACATCGGGGTGCACAGCGGCGTCCTGGGCAGAACGAGTCTTGACGATGGTCGCTGGCATCATGTCGCAGGCGTTTATGACGGGCGGACCGCCACACTGTACATTGACGGCCGGAGCGACGTCTCGGCCCCTACCGCGGGATCCATCCCCGTCAACAGCTTCAACGTGTGGATCGGCGCCGATTCGCTGCTATCCCGGCACTCGTGGAGCGGCCTTATTGACGAGGTCCGCATCTACAGCTATGCCCTGACCGCCGATGAAGTCAAGGATCTTTACGAGGGTAGAGAATCTCCGAACCACACGCATTGACCGAACTCAGGTTCTCTGCTGAATCTTCCGTAAGACCTTGATGATAATCCCAAATCCTGTTAAGATACCCGCCGGGTAGAATCAATAGCGTCTAACCACCTTTGAGCGTTTCAAAAACCGGGGGATTGTCGACGGATCCCGCCGGATTTAGGAATAGATATGAAGACCTCATTGAGAATCAAGCTGGTAACGTGTTTTTTGGCCGTGATTCTGATCTGCGGTTTGGTAGCCACCCTCGTTGGGACGCAGTTCATCGGGACCGGGATCATTCGCCAGGCGCAGGACAAGGTGCGTAACGACCTGAACTCCGCCCGCGTCATCTATCGACAAGAGAGCGAGAATCTCCAGGATACCGTCCGGTTGACCGCCCTGAGGTTTTTCATCAAAGACGCCTTATTAAAGAAGGACACGACGACGTTGACGGAGGAGCTGGGGAAGATTAGAGAAGAAGAGGTCCTGGATATCTTGACGCTCACCGATCCTCAGGGCCGGGTTCTCGTCCGGCTTCGAAACCTTTCCAATGCCGGGGATAGTCAGCGAGAGGACGATCTGGTCAGCCGCGTCCTGTCCACGGGGCAAGCCGTCGCCGCCACCGTGATCGTATCGGAGGAAGACCTTCTCAAAGAGGGAGCCGACCTGGCCGCGCAGGCGCGCATTCAATTCATTCCCACCCCAAAAGCCAAACCCACACAGGAAACGAGACAGACGGCCGGGATGATGATGAAAGCCGCCGCCCCGATCCACGGGTATGACGGGAGACTCTTGGGTGTCCTGTACGCCGGGAACTTACTGAATCGAAACGACAAGATCGTCGACAAGGTGAAAAATACCGTCTATCAAGCCGTCAAGTACGAGGGGAAAGATATCGGCACGGCCACGATTTTTCAGGGCGATCTGCGCATATCGACGAACGTCAGGAAGGAAGACGGGACGCGTGCGATCGGGACGCGCGTCTCCGAAGAGGTGTACGAACAGGTGCTCATCCGAGGCCAGCCGTGGATCGACCGGGCCTTTGTTGTGAATAACTGGTATATCGCCGCCTACGAGCCGATACGGGATATCAAGGATGAGATTATCGGGATTTTATATGTCGGGATTCTGGAACAGAAATTCATCGACATGCGCAACCGGGCCACCGCCATGTTCCTGGGTATCGCCGGCGCGGGGATGATTATCGCCCTGATCGTGTCGAATTTTCTGGCCAAGAGTATGCTCCAGCCGATCAAACAATTGATATTGGCCTCCCATCAGTGGGCCGAGGGCAATCTCGACTACCGGGTAGAGACCGCTCAGAATGACGAAATAACGGAATTGACGGACACCTTCAATATGATGGCCTCATCCCTCAAAGAACGAGACGAACGGCTGAAGGAATTTGCTCACCAGCAGATTATGAAATCGGAGCGGCTGGCGACGTTGGGGCAGTTGGCCGCGGGCGTCGCCCATGAAATCAACAATCCGCTCGGCGCGATCTTAATGTACTCCCACTTATCCCTGGAAGAAACACCGGAGGAAGATTTTCGACGTCAAAACCTGGAAAAAGTCGTCGGGGAAGCCACGCGATGCAAGAACATCGTTCGCGGTCTTCTCGATTTTGCCCGGCAAAGCGAACCGAACATCGAAGAAGCGGATGCCAATGACATTTTGAAACGCACCTTGTCTCTGCTGCGGAATCAGGCCTTGTTCCAAAACATCAAAATCACGACCGAGTTTTCTCCCAACCTGCCCAAGGCCATGATGGATACCGGTCAGATACAGCAGGTTTTCACGAATATCATCTTGAATGCCGCTGAAGCGATCGACGGGGACGGAGAACTCACAATCAAAACCCGAACGGCCAACGGCGACGGGTTTATCGAGATTGAATTCACGGATACGGGTTGTGGTATTCCCCGGGAAAATTTCGAGAAGATCTTCGATCCGTTTTTTACGACAAAAGAGGTCGGGCGCGGTACGGGACTCGGTTTAGCCGTGAGCTTCGGTATCATCGCCAGACATCAGGGTACCATCGAAGTGGAAAGTCACTCAGGCAAGGGAGCCACTTTTATTGTGAGATTACCTTTGAAGGTGGAGGTTTAAATGTTCGGTCAGGTTCGTATTTTAGTGATTGACGATGAAGAGTCTATGCGTGATTCGTGCCGACAGGCGCTCTCTCGCGGCGCCAGCCGGGTGGAAGTGACCGGAGACGGACGGACGGGTCTGGACATTTTGGAAAAAGAAGCGTTCGATCTGGTCATCCTTGATTTGAAGATGCCCGGTCTGAGCGGCATGGACGTCCTGAACATCATTAAGGATCAATATCCGGAGATTGTGGTCGTCGTCATCACCGGCTACGCCACGGTGGAGTCCGCCGTCGAGGCCATGAAATGCGGGGCCTATGATTTTCTTCCCAAGCCTTTTACGCCGGACAGCCTTCGAACGATCGTCGGTCGCGCGTTGGAAAGAAAAGAGCTTGCCCTCGAAAATATTCTTTTGCGAAGCGAGCTCAAGGCAAGCTTCGGATCGGAGGTCATCATCGGCCAGAGCGAGCCGATGAAAGAGATTGAGCAGATCGTCCGGAAGGTCAGTCCGACCGATACCACGGTGCTGATCTCCGGAGAAAGCGGGACCGGCAAGGAACTCATCGCCAGGGCGATTCACTACCACAGCAACCGAAAGGACAAGCCCTTTGTCGTCGTCGATTGCGGCAGCCTGGTCGAAAACCTGTTTGAGAGCGAATTATTCGGGCATGTTAAGGGCTCCTTTACAGGCGCCGAAGCCACCAAGTACGGCCGGCTGGAACTCGCCAACGGCGGGACGGTCTTCTTCGATGAGATCGGCAACATCAGTCTGAGCATCCAGACAAAATTGCTTCGCGTGCTCCAGGAGCGGGAAATCACGAAAGTCGGCAGCTCCCAAGTCATTAAAGTCGATGTGAGAGTGATTGCCGCAACCAATCGAGATTTGCAGAGAGCCACGCAGGAAGAGACGTTCCGCGATGATCTTTTCTACCGTCTGAGCGTCGTACCCATTACGCTGCCGCCTTTGCGAGAAAGACGAGACGATATTCCGCCGCTGGCCAACTACTTCCTGAAAAAATACAATCAAAAGAGAAAGAAGAACATCCGTGCGATTTCCAAGCAGGCCATGAAGGCCCTGGTGGAGTACAACTGGCCCGGGAACGTCAGAGAGCTTGAGAACGCCATCGAACGGGCCGTCGTGTTGACCGAGAACGATACGATTGAGCCGTCCGACCTGTTGTATTACGGATTGAATGCGGCCATGCCGGCCCAATCAGACGCGGACAGGCCCCAGCGTCTTGTCGATGTCGAAAAAGAGCACATCGCCCGGACATTCAAGATGTGTAACGGTCACAAAGGCAAAACCGCCGAATGGTTGGGAATCGACCGAAAAACGCTCCGCTCGAAACTCCGTCGATACGCTCTCGAATAGCATTACGACTAAAGAAATGTATAAATCAAACATAAGAAACCAAAATTGCGGAATCCGCCTTCGGCGGATGACTTCTTTAGTTTTGCATTTTGCACTTTGATTTCTGATTTTCATTGGAACCAATCTCTCCATTAATGGGGTATAATTCCCCAATAGGAAACCTTCTTCCAAAAACCAATATGTTATTAATTACCGTATATTCCCTTTATTATTAGCCACTTAGAAAAAATGCTTATCGGCGATACACTGTTTGGCACAGTTATTGCATGGCGTTGGTGAGGTTGAGTCGCCCGGATTGCTTCCGGATTCGAGAAAAGTGCTGGAATGGCTCATATGAAGCTGAAATATTTGACCGTGTTGTGGTTATTAACCGATGAAACTCGAAAGCAAGAGAATACTGGTTGTCGATCCTGATGACGAAACCGCCCGGCAATTGGCATCTGTTTTCGTCGAAGAAGGCTACGATGTCGAAGTCAGAGCCAGTATTAGCGCCATGGCGGAGCGAATCCGGGATGCCCGGTTCGATTGCGTCATCATGGACGTGGATTTGCCTGAGATGGCCGGCTATAAAGCTGTTTCTATCATAAAAACGATCGATCCGAGCATTCAAGTGATTATGACCGCGGCCAAAAATTCTGCGGAATTGGAGTCCGAGATACGCAAGCAAGATATTTTCTACTACTACATCAAGTCCTTCGACCGGGAGGAGTTGATCGAAGCCGTACGAGACGTGTTCAGGAAAATTGAAAAGCAAAGTGAGACACAATAGATGAACAAACCGCCCAAGATTCTGGTTGTTGATGATGAAGAGGCGATACGTGATTCCTGCCATCAGGCCCTGGCCAAGAATGGATGTGTCGTGGACACCGCCGAGAATGGTCAGAGCGGCTTGCATAAAATTAAAGAGACCCAACCCGATCTGGTGCTGATCGATTTGAAAATGCCCGGCATGAGCGGCATGGAGCTGCTGGAGGCCATCGGGCAGATCGATCCCAATATTGTCTCCGTCGTTATTACCGGTTACGCCACCATCGAATCGGCCGTCGCGGCGATGAAACGCAATGCCTACGACTTCTTACCCAAACCTTTCACGCCCGATCAATTAAGGATTGTTGTCGAGCGGGGCCTGGAGCGAAGGCGGCTCACCGCGGAATCCGAACGTCTGCGCCGCGAGAAGGAAATGATGCGAGAGAATTTCGTGACGCTTGTCTCTCACCAGCTCCGTTCACCGCTGACGTCCGTCAAGCAGTATTTCGGCGTGATTCGCGAGGGATTCGCGGGGGAGGCGACGGACAGGCAAAAAGAGATGATCGAGAAAGCCGCCGGTAAAATTGATCGACTCCTGCAACTGATTAACGACTGGCTCGACATGGCCCGCGTCGAGGCGGGGCGGATCGCGGAGAGTTTCGAGCGGATTTCCCTGACGCCCATACTCTCCGAGATATTAGAGGAGCTCAAGCCGCAGGCGGAGGCCAGGAAGGTATCTCTCCAATTCCATCCGGGCGACAACCACACCGTGATCGACGGCGATCCGAAATGTTTGAAAGAAGCGATTGTGAACCTGGTGAGTAACGGAATCAACTACAATCACGAGGGAGGCTCAGTTACTATCACCCAGAAAAGAACCGGTAATGACCTGGTCGTGGACGTCTCGGATACCGGAATCGGGATTTCACAGGAGCATCTCCCTTTTATCTTCGGCGAGTTCTTCAGGGTCAAGAGCCGAGAAACACAGCACATCCCCGGCACCGGCCTGGGCCTGGCAATCGCCAAGAAAATTATCGAAGCGCACAAGGGGCGTGTGAAGGTCGCGAGCGAATTGGACCGGGGGACGACCTTCAGCATTCTTTTACCTAAAGCCAATAATGACGAAGAGGGCAACATGACCTGAATAAAACATTAAAATGTTTGTTACACGTTTAGATGACCCCCTATAAATGAGAAACGAAAAATGAGCGACTACATTGTTTTGGTAAAACAGGTTCCCGACGTCTCACAAATCACGGACAACGCCTTCGACCCCGTCAGCGGCACACTCATCCGGACTCGTTTAGCCAGTGTGATCAACGAGCTGGATGCCCAGGCGTTGGCGTTTGCAGACTACATGAAAAAAATCAGCCAGGACCGGGACGGCAGAATCGTCGCCCTGACGATGGGCCCGCCGATGGCGGAAGAGGTTCTGCGATACAGCCTGAGCCGATGCGCCGACGAGGTCGTCCTGCTGACCGACAGGGCGTTAGGCGGCGCCGATACCTGGGCGACGGCGAATCCCCTGGCGTTCGCCGTTAGAAAGATCGCCAAAGAAATCCTGAAGAACAACAAGGATTACTTCATCATCTGCGGAATGCAGTCCGTGGACGGCGATACGGCCCAGGTCCCGCCCCAGATGGCGGAGGAATTGTCCCTGCCCTGTATCGGCTATGTGACGGACGCTGAATTTAAGAAGGACCGCTTCGAGTTTACACGCATTATCAGCGGCGGCAGTCAGACGGTTGCCGCCAAGAAACCGCCGGCGGTGATCACCGTCGCGAAGTACGACTATCCCTTGTTCGCGACATTTGCCCGAACCCGTTGGGCCAAACAAACGCAAGTCACGACCTGGGGCAGCGACGATATCAAAGCAACGGATATTGGCGTCAAAGGCTCGAAGACGAGCGTCATACGCGTTTTTCCGCCGGGCAAAAGCACCCGAAAATGCCGGCAACTTAATGACGTGCAGTCACTGGCCCAAGCGCTCACCGAATGCGTCAAAAACGGCAACGGAGACGGCGATCAAGCCGGCCAGACCCGGGAGAGCGGGTACATCCTGCCCGCCAAGCGAGCGTCTCTGTTTGAAAGAAGTTTCGAAGCGACCGTAAGGGAACAGGAAGATTATAAATTCCTGTCCGATACTCTCGATAAGCTGGGAGTTCAAAAAACAGACCAAATCAATGATGACATTAAGCAGAAAATTCTCGGCATGGAAGGCGGTCGTTTCCACACACGAACGCTGGATGATATGATCCGGGGCCTGACGCTGACCGAGCCGACCTTCAAGGGCGAGGTCTGGATCGTGGCCGAGCACAGCGACGGCGTCGTCCACCCGGCGACATTCGAACTGACGGGTAAAGCGCGCGAGTTGGCCGATTCACTTAAAACCAACGTCGGAGTTTGCCTGGCCGGTCATGGCATTCAGCCCATGGCAAAGAAATTGATCGAGGCCGGCGCCGACACCGTTTACCTCATCGAGGACCCATTGCTGGAGCAGTTCGATCCGACGGCGTACCGGAAGGCCATTGCCGACGCGATCAGCACGCACTGGCCGCAAATCGTGCTTTTCGCCGCTACTCCGCAAGGCCGGATGCTCGCCCCGATGATTTCGTACAGGGTGGGTTGCGGATTGACGGCCGATTGTACCGGGCTGGACATCCGGGACAGTTCTCGCAAGGGAGACATTGGATTGCTTCTACAAACCCGACCCGCTCTGGGCGGAAACGTCATGGCCACGATTCGGACCAAGAACTCGAAATCGCAGATGGCGACGGCGCGACCGGGCGTGATGAAGAGAATCCCCCCCGATCCGTCCCGGAAGGGTAAGGTCGTCCAGCATAAAGTGGCCCTTTCCCAGAATGATATCAGTCTGGAGATCATCAAGACGGAATTAGGCTCGGGAGATGTGAATTTCGGCGCCGACGTGATTGTCAGCGGCGGCAAAGGCGTGCAGAGCAGAGACAATTACGAACAACTCCTGGGATCGCTGTGTGAGAGCCTCCACAAAAGGCTGGGCACGCCGGTTGAAAAGGGAGCGTCCCGTGCGGCGGTCGAGCAGGGCTTTGTCGAACGAGTACACCAGGTCGGGCAAACCGGCACAGCCGTCGGGCCTAAACTCTACATTGCCCTGGGAATCTCCGGCGCCATTCAACACATGATCGGGGTGGCCAATACCGAAACCATCGTGGCCATTAACAGCGACCCCGAGGCGCCTATATTCAAACAATGTGATTACTATATCGTGGGAACGGCCGAAGAAACCGTGCCGCAATTGGTGCAAGCGTTGGAAGCCAAATAGAACCTGGACAGGATAAAAAGCACAATGATCAAAGCAACAAACTACAAAGACAATAACAGCGTATCGGTTTTAGTCGTGGGTGGCGGGCCGGCGGGCCTGGCCGCCGCCATACAGCTCAAAACGAACAAGCCCGATCTCGACGTGTGCGTTGTGGAAAAATCGGCCGAGGTCGGAAACCATAATCTTTCCGGGGCGGTCCTGGAAGCCGAACCGCTGCATACGCTGCTGGACGCGGCGAGCCCGGGATGGCGGGAGAGCGACCAGGCCAAAGACGTGCTCGCCAACGTCATCGACAAGGATGATATCATGTTCATGCCGGGCAGGAACATGGCGTTCAACATCTTCTTTGCCGTCAAACTTGCCAGGATGTTCGGTCTGGGCTTCGGCCAAATGATCCATCACGGGGATTATTCCGTATCCATCAGCAAACTCACCAAGTGGATGGGCCAGATCGCCAAAGACCTTGGCGTCGAGATCCTGACCGGTTTTGGCGCGCAGGACATTCAGTTAAACGAGTCCGGCTCCGGAGCAACGAGCGTCAAACTGGTCGATCAGGGGATCGATAAAGAAGGCCATCAACAGCCCAACTACGTCGAAGGCGAAGTTATCGAGACCGATTTTGTCATTCTGGCGGAAGGCTGCGACGGGCTGTTAACTGAGACGTTCATCGAAAAGGCCCGTCTGAAAAGACAGAGTCCGCAACTCTATTCGGTAGGCGTCAAAGAATTGATAAAAGTCAGCCCCGAACAATACCAGAAGTTCACGGCGGGCCGGGTCGTTCACGCGATGGGCTATCCCATCTGGACGCCGGTGGTCGGGCCCGGTATGTTCGGTGGGGGCATCGTGTACGCCGGGGCGAAGGATCATCTGTCCGTCGGTATGATCGTCGGCGCCGACTGGAAATACTGCGATTTCAACGTGCAGGATGCGCTGACCAACTTCAAGAACCACCGCTTCGTCAAGCAATTCATCGAAGACGGCACGGTCGTCGAGGCCGGGGCCAAGATGATTCCCGAAGGCGGATATTACGCGATACCGAGAGATCCCGATACCGGAAATATCGGCAAAGGCAACGTGATGATCCTGGGGGACAGCGCCGGTTTTGTGAATATGCTCAAGATCAAGGGGCTGCATAACGCCATCGACTCGGGGATGCAGGCGGCCAAAGCCATCGAGCAATCGATGGACAATCCCGACGCGGCCGCTCAGAAATATACCGAGTTCATCGATCAATCAAACGTGAGTAAAGAAATGAGACCGGCACGAAACTTCCGACAGACCATTGCCAAGTTTGGTCCATTATGCGGAATGCCATTGTCGGTCCTGGGGGGGCTTTTGCCGAAATTCCGGGTGGAAGAAGATTACAATGCGATGACACCCTCAAGATATCGTCTAAAGCCGAATCAAAATTTTGACAAGGACACCTTCACCGCAATGGCGGCCACCGAGCATCGCGAGGAAGAACCGTCCCATTTGACCATTCGGGATCCCGAACTGTGCAGGACGAAATGTACGCCCCTGTTTAACAGTCCCTGCATTACCTTCTGTCCTGCGGGGGTCTATGAGACCATTCACGGCGAGGTCAAGCCCGCCAATCCCTCGAACTGCCTGCATTGCAAGACCTGCCAGAGAAAGTGCCCCTTGGATAATATCCGGTGGACCGTCCCCGAAGGCGGCGGCGGACCACGCTACAAGCGAATGTAAGGTACCCACATCACGGATGTTTTTTATTCTGTACTCCTCGTCGTACAAGAGCCAAGTCAATTCTTGTACGACGAGGAGATTTTTATTGAGGGACACAAATTGTTTTGATACATACGGCGATGTTCCCTCCTCGGGAACAGGAAATTTGATACGCAGAAAAAGGATGGTCCCGATGAAAATAAAAGACATCTATCGATTGATATGTGTATTGCCGCTCATCTTTGGTTCGCTTACTTATGCAAAACAAAAGATCGATTTCTCGGCGTTGACTACTCCGATTATTTTCCAGGGCGACCACAAATACGGATTTCGCGACCCGGCCGTCGTTTATCGGGACGGCACATTTTATCTCTACTTCACCCTCTCGGAAACGGCGTCCGACGGCGGTTACTACAACATGACCGCCCTGAGCATGAGCTCCGATCTGGTGCATTGGACATTCCCTCGAATTATCACGCCGCGCGACCGCAATCTGAACTACAGCAGTCCCGGCAATATCATTCGATACGACGATGAATGGATCATCTGTTTGCAGACGTACCCGACGCCTAACCGGGAAACGTTTGGAACAAAGAACAGCCGGATATGGATCATGCGAAGCAACGATTTAAGACAATGGTCCGAGCCGGAACTGCTCCGGGTTAAAGGCGACGATGTACCGCGAGAGGAGATGGGGCGCATGATCGATCCGTACCTCCTGGAGGATGCCCGGGAAAAAGGGAAATGGTGGTGTTTTTACAAGCAAAACGGCGTCAGCATGTCCTATTCGCATGACCTGACATCGTGGACCTACGTCGGCCGCGCGAAGGCCGGGGAGAATGTAACGGTCATTCGACAGGCTGACGAGTACGTGATGTTTCACTCCCCGTCAAACGGTATCGGCGTGAAACGCTCAAGAAACCCACAATCCTGGGGCCCGGACACCCGGCTTCTGACGCTCGGGCAGAAGGACTGGCCCTGGGCGCAAGGCCGCCTGACGGCCGCGACAGTGATCGATTTGACCCAAGACCCCTCGTTGGGCAGGTATATCATGTTCTTTCACGGTTCGTCGAAAGCGGGACTAAAGGCCCATCGTGCTCACGGAGCCGCCAGTCTGGCCATCGCCTGGAGCGACGATCTCGTGAATTGGTCGTGGCCGGGGAAGGATGAGCGGTAAAAGCACGGCCTGTTCCCGTAGGATAACAATATTTTCCTTGACGGACCACGGCAAATTTGATACATATGTGAAAGTGAAGTGTATCGACTTTGGGTCTCGCGGCAGGTGGAAGACGGCCGCTCCGTGAGAAGTTGTGAAAAGGCGTAGAGCGGAGCGGTCTATTACGACTAAGTCGCATACTTCGGAGGCGAGGTTCTCACTTCGGGAACAAGTGATCTTATTTTGGAGGACAAAGCAATGAGCGGTAAGCAATTCCTAACATCATTCTTTGGACTGGTCGTCGTTCTTGGTTTCTTGAGCACCCCCACGATGGGCGCCGACATTTTGTTTATCTCGGCACTGGACGGTGCCGAAGCGGGCGCGGACGATGAGCTGAAAGCCTACATGGAAGGTCTCGGACATACGGTGACGTATTTTGATGATGACGAGGACGAAGCCGCCACCGAGGCCGCGGCCGCCGCAGCGGATTTGGTCTTCATTTCCGAATCGGTTGGCTCAGGCGGCATCAGGGAAGAAATCACGGAAGTGGAAGTCCCGATGATCGTCAACGAGATGTGGGCCTGGGATGAGATGGGTCTGACCAATGGCGGCGGCGCGGACGAACTCGTGGTCAGCACGGATATTGAGATCGTTAATCCCGATCACTATCTGGCCGCAGGGCTCAGCGGAAGCGTGGCCTTTCTCACGGATATTACCAGCAGTCTGGGCGAATGCCGTCTCGGCAAAGGTCTCGCGGGCGATGGGGCCACGGTGATCGCAACAGCTACGCTGGCTGACGGAGAGACTTACGATGTTCTTTTCGTTTACGAGCAAGGAGCTACGTTGCCGGTGGCTCCAACGGATGGCAGTCCCCAGGTTGCAGCGGATCTGCGGATTTGTTTCGGTTTTCACGAGTACTGCGATCCCGTGTTGTCTGACAATGCGTACGCATTGCTGGGTGCGGCCGTGAAATATGCGCTGGGTCCGAAACCTCAGGCCAGAAAGCCTGACCCGCATGACGGTACGATCCACGAGGATACGTGGGTGAGCCTGAGCTGGGCGCCGGGCGATTTCGCTGTTTCGCACGATGTGTACGTCGGCGACAATTTCGACCATGTGAACGATGCCTCGCATGATTCGCCTGAGTTCCGGGTCAACCAGACCTCGACATTTTTTGTGATCGGCTTTCCCGGATTTCCTTATCCCGACGGTCTTGTCCCGGGAACGACCTACTACTGGCGAATCGATGAGGTTAATCCGGACGATCCGAATAGTCCGTGGAAGGGGCCTGTCTGGAGCTTCTCGGTTCCACCGAAGACCGCTTATAATCCCGACCCGCCCGACGGCGCAGAGTCGGTCGATCCGTCTGTCATCCTAACCTGGACGCCCGGTTTCGGCTCGAAACTCCATACCGTCTATTTCGGTGATAATTTCGACGAGGTGGATAACGCCACCGTCGGGATGCCTACCGGAACGCCCAACTATACACCCGGTTCGCTGAAGTTGGCCAGGACGTACTACTGGCGCGTGGACGAATTCGACGGTTTCGGCACGTACAAAGGCGACGTCTGGAGCTTTACCACGCTGGGCGGCGTCGGAAGCCCGAATCCCGCCGACGGCGCTGTGGGCATCACGCAGACGCCGACTCTCACCTGGAATCCCGGCGCTTACGCCGCTTCGCACGAGATTTACTTCGGCGCGGATCCGGATGCCGTGAGGAATGCGACTGCGGCTTCATCCGAATACAAAGGCACCCGGTCGCTCGGCGACGAGAGCTACGATCCCGGTAAATTAGCATGGGAAGCGACGTACTACTGGCGTATCGACGAAGTCAATAACGTGCATCCCGACAGCCCCTGGACGGGCAAAGTCTGGACTTTCACGACGGCTGATTTCGCGATTGTGGACGATTTCGAGAGCTACACCGATGACGACGCGGCCGGCGAAGCGATCTGGCAAAGCTGGATCGACGGCTTTGGCGTGGCGGATAACGGCGCGCAGGTCGGATACCTCATGCCGCCTTATGCCGAGCAGACGATTGTTCATGGAGGCGCCCAGTCCATGCCCCTGACGTATGACAATACCGCTCCGATCACGAATTCGGAGGCTCTATTGACCTTGACAAACGTGCGCGACTGGACCGAGGAAGGCGTTGCGGAATTGTCGCTATGGTTCCGCGGGGATACGGCCAACGCCGCTGAGCCGCTCTACGTGGCGGTCTCGAACGCCGCCGGCGGCCCCGCAATTGTGGCCTCCAATGATCCGAGCGCGGCGACCACCACGATCTGGACGGAGTGGATCGTCCCGTTGCAGACCTTTACCGACCAGGGGATCAACCTGCTGAATGTGGATAAAATTGGGATCGGCCTGGGCAGTAAAGGCGGAGCGGCGGCCGGCGGTACCGGAACGCTGTACATCGACGACATCCGGCTGAATCGGCCCTAAAAAGTGAGCTAAAGCAATGACAATGACTATTGACTATTGACGATGGGCTATTTGCCCGCAAGGCAGAGCCAATACAACTCATCCTCTCAATAGTCAATAGTCCTTTATCAATAGTCAATATTTAATCCCTTCTTTCTTGCCTTTCGACTTGAAGGCCGGTTATACTGGATACCAAAAGCTCGGTGAGGATTTGGCATCGGGCACATTTTGATGTTTGACTTGTGGTATCTGACATGAACTGGCACAAACGGAGACAGGGCATATCTTTTTCGTTGTTGATTCTGACAAATGTATTCACTCACGCCCGTTCGCTTCCAGCGGATCAGGCCGCGGTGGTGGACAACAACACGGTAGAGGCCAAATCCCAGGTACCACAATGGCCCGGCTTCGCTTACGATCCGGCTCGCACCGGACAAAGTCCGTACGAGGGCCCTCAGACCAACAAATTAAAATGGCAGTTCACACTACCCGCATGGGGCAGCTCCGTTGTCGTTGGCGCCGACGGTACGGCGTATGTGGGCACGCACGCAGGCGTGCTTTTCGCTCTAAACCGAGATGGTTCCGAAAAGTGGCGGTTCGATCTGACGACCATCGAAGTTGCACCGCCTGAGGATTGGTCCGAGGCCGAAAAGAACGAACTGACGAAAAGGGGGCTGAGAGCGAATATCAACGATGTGGCCATAGGACCGGACGGAACGATCTACTTCGGCCAGGCCCTTCACGTATGGAAAGGATCGACCACGACCGGCTTTTCGGTGCCCGGACATGAAAGAAGATTGTACGCACTCGATCCGAACCGTACGGTGGAATGGACCTTCGGCGTCGGTCAACAGGATATTGCTACGCACATTAGCATCGATCCGAACGGCACACTTTATTTTGGCACGGTTGAGGGTCAATACGAGCAGGCCGAATGTCGTTTCTATGCCGTCAGTCCGGAGGGTTGGGAGAAATGGTCCGTCCTGCTCAGTGCGTCGGGAACGATCCTTTCACCGGCGCTTGCCCGGGACGGCACGATCTACGTCGGCGGTGATAGGCTCAGGGCCTTGAATCCGCAAGACGGCTCGATCAAATGGGAGTACGACATCCAGACCACGACCAGCATCGCCGCCGCTCCGGCGGTGGGACCGGATGGGACGGTGTACGTGTGTACGAGACCCGGTGCGATCGACGATTATTCCAAGATTCTGGCCATCCATCCGGATGGAACGACGAAATGGGAACTGGCCGTGGGCGTTATGGAAACATCCCCGGCGATCTCAGAAGAAGGAACGATTTATATGACCTCGTGGGTGCCCCGGAACACGCGGGCCGAATCCGGCATCCAAACGGGACTCACCGCGATCACGCCGGAGGGCCAGGTGATATGGTCGTATGAAACAACGTTTCCCGACTGGCATTTCAATCCGGACCAGCGCGGCATGCCGTGGGGCAGCGATTCGTCCCCGATTGTCGGTTCGGACGGGACCATTTATTTCGGAACCGACGTAGGTTTGGTGTACGCCGTGAACGCCGACGGAACGTTGAAGTGGACGTTTGGAACCGGCGGCGAGTTCGATAACTGCCCTTCGATGGATGCAGAAGGAACTCTCTATATCTGCCACGCCGGCGGACCGGGCGAAATCTATGGCGGACCGCTTCGGTGTTACGCCATAAGCGACCGCGGCACGGCGACCGTGACGCCTCCCGAATCCATTTCAAAAAGCGTCAGAATCGCACGACTTGAGGTCGCGCTGGAAAGGGCCAAAAGAGACGGCAATAAGCCGGAAGTCCGGGAGATTCAGGCATTGCTGGACGAACTCCGCTCCGGTGGGCGGCGGGAGACGGCATCCGACGAAGAGACGAAAGCAAAGATTACGGAACGAATCAACACACTCAAGAAGGAGCTTGAACAAGCCAAAGCGCAGGGCAATGACGCGGAGGTGAAGGAGCTTGAGCAACTCATTGAGAAATTGCAACTCCAATTAGAACGACCTATGACAGCCGTTCATGCGATCGCTATCGCCAGCGCCGATGAGCGCATCGGGAACGTCTTGAAGGACATCAAAGAGATGCATGTCCGAGCGGAATACGTCGAACAATGGCAAATATGGCATGTGAATTTTTACGGTGGCGGCCGTTGTGTTGTGTCAGCGTCGGTGGATCTGAACGGTGATATTCTAAAAGTCGAATTTCCGAATAGAACCAATTAACTCAAACCGATTCGCGCTGTCATCTCTGCGCAAGCAGGGCTCCAGGAACGTTCCCGTATCCTGCTTTCGGAGCTGCTGAAAAAGATGAGATTGCTTCGTCGCTGCCCTGCTACGAACGTTTGGAGGCGAAACAAGTGAGAAATGGAAGAACCATCCTATCTACGGCTATCATACTTTTTTCTTCGGTCGGATTGCAGGCGAACGCAAGGAATTCCGCAAGGGCCGAACGTTCCCGGTTACGGCAAATTCCCGCCGGAACGAAAGTGGAACGGGACATCGTCTATGCCCGGGCGGGTGATAGAAAGCTCCTTCTCGATCTCTACCTACCCGCCAAACCGTCCACCCCGAAGCCGGTGATCGTTTGGATTCACGGGGGCGGCTGGCGGGCCGGTCGCAAAGGCTCCGGCGGCCGGGCCTTGCCCATGCTCCAGCGAGGCTATGCCGTCGTGGATGTCGGCTATCGTTTGAGCGGTGAAGCCATCTTTCCCGCCCAGGTCGAAGATTGTAAAGCCGCAGTGCGCTGGGTGCGGGCCAACGCGTCCCGGTACGGCCTCGATCCCGACCGCATCGGGGCCTGGGGCAGTTCCGCCGGCGGACATCTGGTCGCTTTCCTGGGCACGTCGGGCGACGTGAAAGAATTCGACACGCAGGCGAACCGCCAATATTCCAGCCGGGTGCAGGCCGTGTGCGACTGGTTTGGGCCGACGGACTTCTTGCAGATGGATGAGCACATGCTCGAGGGCGGCCGCCTCGTGCACGATGCGCCACAATCGCCCGAATCGCTCTTCGTCGGGGGACCGATCCGCCGGGAGCCGTACCGGTCTATTGTGAAAAAAGCCAATCCGATCACCTACGTGACCCAAGACGATCCGCCCTTTCTGATCATGCACGGCGATAAGGACATGCTGGTTCCGCTCCATCAAAGCGAGTTGCTTTGCGACGCCCTGAAAAAAGCAAAGGTCGAGGTGACCCTTCAAGTCGTCAGGGGCGCGGGCCACGGACTCGGAGGCGGTGAGGAAAGTCCCGCGAAACTCGTGGAAATCGTAGCGGAATTTTTCGACAAGCATCTGAAACAACCAAAAGTCCGGGAAGGGCGAATGTCGCCGACCCACATTGACGAAAAGTACGGCGCGCATGAGAAACAGGCGTTCGATCTCTACCTGATCGAAAGCGACAAGCCCACGCCGTTATTTATCTGGATTCACGGCGGCGGCTTCCGCGGCGGGGACAAGCGCTCGGTCAACCCCGCGATGGTTCGGCGTTATCACGAGCACGGCGTCTCTTTTGCCTCCATGAATTACCGTTTAACCGACGTCGGTCCGTATCCGATGCAGATGCTCGACGCCGCCAGAGGCGTGCAGACCATTCGCCACCGGGCCAAACAGTACAATATCGATCCGACCCGGATCGCCTGCGGCGGCAGTTCGGCCGGGGCCGGGATCAGCATGTGGCTGCTCTATCACGATGATCTGGCCGATCCGGCGAGCCAGGATCCCATCGCCCGCCGGTCCACCCGCATCACCTGCGCCGTCAGCATCGGCGGACAAACCTCTTACGATCCCCGCGTCATCTGCACGCTGTTCAATACGACCCGGGTCCATGAGGCGCTTGTTACGTTCTACCGTATGAAAGACGAGCAGGATCTGAACCGGCCGGAGCTGATAAAGTTGTTCGAGGACGCCTCAATTATCAACCACGCCACGCGTGATGATCCACCGTTGTACCTGTTCTACCGACAGGCCAACGAGCCGCTGCCGGACAATTCGACCGGCCAGCAGCACATCCACCACCCGAAATTCGGCTTCTTCCTCAAAGACAAAACCGACACGCTCGGACTGGAGGTTTCCCTGAATCTGCGCGAAGATTTCCAGCCGGGCGGCGGCAACTATTCACCCGAGGTCATCCGGCATCAGGTGGATTGGGTGCTCAAACACTTTGGGATTGATCCGAAGTAAGATCAATGAAGAAAATTTCAAAGCGTGGGGCGTGCATTGCACACATCTTTCCTCACTGATCCGCTATTCCTGTCTAATATGTTCGATTTCCAATTGGAAGGGCTTGCTTTGGGGATCGATTGTCCACCTCCTGTTCTCCGTTTTGCGTCTTCTCATGCGAAAGATTGGCTTTGTTTTGCGCATTCCGTGTCGCGGGCATCTTGCCCGCGAGAAGAGGCCGCCTTCGTCTCCGCAGTCTCGGACGAGTCTTGTTTTCGCGTATGCCGGAGTTTCTTAAGCTCGCCCATCGTCCTGAACAGACTCGCCTCGAACCGCCGCTCGTACATCGCCAGCCGCTCCAGCGCCCTCGAGCCCGCAAAATCCCTCATCGCAATATAGCCCAGGACCTGGTCGTCGTAACACTTATCCGTGTACTTCGACATGTCACAGGGCTTGCCCGTAATGAGCGATTCCGACAGCTCCGGCCACGTGTCGTTGATCTCCCGCCTGATTTTCACGTCGATCAGCTCATTCTGCATCCGCGCAGCCCGTCTGATCCGCCAGACCAGACTGACGATCCGCTCGGCGAGCAGGTGTTCCATCGCCCCTTCGGGCGCCAGCTCCTTGAGCATGTTGTCTCGCAATGCGTCGTAATCCGCCTGATCTTCGCTGATAACCACGTCATAACGTGCAAAAAGACCGTGCTTCGTCGCGTTTTTCGCCGCCGCTTTCCCCTCAGCCGTTCGCGGCCCGGTCGATTTGGCTGCATTGTTTTGATTGGCCAAAATTTGTGCTTGAGTCGCCATACCAATGTCCTCCGGAATGGTGAATGGTTATTGGTTGCTGGTTATTAGTTGTTAGTTATTGTTTAGGAATCGTCCATGATCTATGTTAATAGTTTAGTTTAGTAAATATCATACATTATGTCAAATAATAAAAATAAAACACACACAGAAAGTCCATGACTTGCGCCCGTCGCCGTAGTCGCCGTAAGGTGTGCAACTGTGTTGCACACGCGGTATGGGGAGGATTTTGGCGCACAATAGCTTGATCCGCGTGTGCAAGAACCAAATTATCCACACCCTGCGATGCTGTGGGGAGTATTTGTAAAAAAGGGTGAAGATTTATGGCAAAATTGTCACTTTATGTAAAAAAATGTAAAGTTTTGTAAATTTATGACACGGATTTCCCCTTACAACCCAAAAATGCACAGGATAGCTTTCTGTTACTTAGTATTTTGCGGGCTGGCACCTTTGATGGCCCTGCCCCCAGATATTGGCGAAAAATCATTCCTAACTCGCGACGTGCCCCTGCGTCTTTCCCTAAC
>Ga0272442_10002641_pt1 | contig 25739 bp, 22 predicted proteins | sample SSMForm2O_FD_200262 | JGI IMG/M metagenome (GOLD analysis project Ga0272442, IMG submission 200262) | Marine sediment archaeal communities from Little Sippewissett salt marsh, Falmouth, MA, United States - SSM-Form-2O | ecosystem: Environmental > Aquatic > Marine > Wetlands > Sediment ... | reverse complement strand
GGATGTCCACGTTAAATTGGATAAAAGCACATGGAGCAATTCCTGAATCATGCCTTGAATACGAGGCAGATGATACCATTCCCTGCGATGCTAAATGTGAAGAGTGGGATGAGCTTTTAGTTGGAATTGAAAGTTTTCACAAAATAAAAGCAAACATTACCCAAATTCAAAGTGCACTTGTACAATACGGTCCTCTCCCTGCTACTATGCTATGCTATGAAGATTTCTACCCAAACTACACTGGTGGAGTATATGAATATACATATGGAGATTTAGTTTTTGGTCATTGCATCACAATTGTAGGATACAATGATTCATGGGGTGATGAAGATGAAGGTTATTGGATTGTAAAAAACAGCTGGGGAACTGAATGGGGTGAAGATGGTTGGTTTAGAATAAAATATGGTGAATGTGAAATGGAAAAAGGAGTCCATTATTATATTGGCCCAAATTACCCAGCAGACAAACCAGAGACGCCGGAGGGACCAACAAGCGGATCTCCAAGAGAAACATACTCTTATTCTTCAGTTGTCGATGAGCCTGATGGTGACCCTATAAAGTATTATTTTGACTGGGGAGATGGAAACACAAGTTGGACGGATTATGTAGCTGCAGGTGAAATGGTAACCATGAATTATTCTTGGGAAAAACAAGGAGACTATGACGTACGTGTTATGGCAAAGGATGAACACGGCCTGGAAAGTGCATGGTCAGACCCACTCACCGTTAGCGTACCTAGAAACAAATTTGTGAAGTCATACGATCTTTTCTTTAAGTTTTCAAGTTTTTTCTCTTTGCAAAGATTTATATCTCTAATTTAAAGTATTAATATATGGGCAAAATTATATGAAAAAAATACTTCCTTTGATAATAGTTGCAATCATACTTCTTAGTGGCACCTCAATAACATCATCAATTAACACTAATAAATCACTTGAAACATATGATTTACTTATCATAACACCAGAAATGTGGCTTGAAGAACTACAAACCTTAAAAGAACATAAAGAAAGCCATAACATGAAAACGTTTATTCAAACACTAGAAGAAATATATGATTCGACAGAGGGAAGAGACTACCAAGAAAAAATAAAATACTACATAAAATACGCACTGGAAACCTATGGTATAAAATATGTACTGCTTATGGGTGGTAGAAAACCTTCAATCATTGGAGAGCCATGGATACTTCCCGCAAGATATAGCTACATTGAAGACAATGTAGCAACTCCAGAAAAACGGTTTATTAGTGATCTCTACTATGCAGACGTATATGATAATACTAGTAGTTTTTCTAGTTGGGATGAAAACGAAAACGATGTATTCAGTGAATGGTTAGCAAATCAATCTGCAGATGACACAATGGATTTATATCCAGATGTATGCCTTGGACGATTGGCTTGTAGAAATAAGTTTGAAGTAAAAATAATGATAAAAAAAATAATCAACTACGAAAACAATGCTTATGATGCAGAATGGTCAAATAAAGTTGTAGTAGTAGGTGGAGACACATACATAAATAATGATTACTATGAAGGAGAAGTAGCAAATCAACAAGCACTAGATTTTATGACGGATTATGAGCACATCAAACTATGGACGTCAGATGACTCGTTTACAGATTGGAAAGACGTTGTATCAACGATTAACAAAGGATGCGGATTTCTATTTTTTGCAGGTCATGGATCTCCTGCTGCATGGGGAACACACCCACCTTTTGATAATACAGTATGGCGATTTGGACTGAGACTACGAAACATGCCGTTTCTATCCAACGGAAAAAAACTACCGATAACAGTTGTTGGTGGATGTCATAATAGTATGTTTAACATTAGTATGTTTCACACAAGTTGGACATATGGTGTACCAGTAGCTGAGTGTTGGAGCTGGCATCTTACTCGTAACATTGGTGGTGGAGCAATCGCAACACTGGGATGTACAGGGCTAGGATATGGTAAAGAAGACAAACTAGCACCAGATGCGGAGGGTGGTGGAGACTGGCTAAATGTATTGTTTTTCAAAGAAGTAGGAGAATCAAAAGCAGAATATCTTGGAGAAGCATGGGCATGGGCAATTACTTCATATCTTAATGAATTTCCTATTGACTGGAACCAACCAGCATTTGCGGATACAGCCCTTGACGCAAAAACAGTACAAGAATGGGTACTTCTTGGTGATCCAAGCCTAAAAATTGGCGGATACCACTAAAACACTTGGTTTAATCCACTAATTTAGTTACCTACTACATTTTTATAAATTAGCTTACGTTATTTACATAAAAATCGAGGAATCACTTATGATTACAATACACCATATAGGTTTGATACATTCTCCTTATAAAACAACCAAAGATATCCCAATTCAAAGCAGATTTGATGAATCGGTAGAAGCATATATCGAACTTGATAAAAAATATGTAGAAGGCCTCAAAGATCTTGATGGATTTAGCCATGCATATATCCTTTTTCATTTTCATAAAACAGACCAAGAACACCTTCAAGGATCTCCTTTTCTAGAAGATAATGTTCATGGGATTTTTGCTATTAGAAGCCCACACCGTCCAAACCATATTGGTCTATCTATCGTACATATTAACCGCATTAAAGAAAATAAACTTTTTTTCACTGGTGTGGACATGCTTGATGGCACACCTGTAATTGATATCAAACCCTATGTAAAACAGTTTGACTGCCGAGAAAACGCTGTCTCAGGGTGGCTTGAAAAACATTTTAAAGATGATAACTCACCGGATAAAACCACGATCACCTAAGTACATGAACATCAGATATTGCCTTTGAAACATTATGTTCATTATAAGCAAATACTTCAATTGTATGCAAACCTTTTTCGTCGTGAAACTCCCATTCAAACGGACGTTGATCATCAATAAACTTGCTTTCACCATCTACAAAAAACTCGACGCTATCAGTATTTACCACTGACACTTGAACCATCATCGACCCAATTATTCGTGGGACTCCTTTTTGAATAAATCGTAGGTTGGAAAAAAATGTTGGAAGCTTTCTACCACGAAGATACGTATGATAAAACTCAGGTTCATCAATAGTTATCTGTGGTACATCAGGCTGAAAGTTACCATACACGCCATCAATATACAGTATACCTGTTCCACCATAAAAAGGCCAGAAAAACGGATGATCTGGCGTATGAGCATCATAGGATACCCTTATCCAACCATCCTCTCCCCAGTCGGTGCCACCACTGTTTTTAACTTCCCAATAACGTTGTTCATCATCATATCCAAAAATTGTGATCACATGTCCTCCTTTTACAGGTCCATGAGGAATATAAATTCCTCGTTTATATCTAAAAAAATCATTCCGTGTCAACATACAAATAACTAAGGGCCCATGTTCAACTAAAGCTTGTTTAATGTTTTCAATTCTATTGTCAACCCATCCCCATTCAGTAATTTTAACGGTTCGGTTTTCCCATCCATCAAGGCTTTCAAAAGGTGTATCAAAACATCTTCTTGCATCAGGAAAACATCCTTCATCCGGAACACCATGTTCTAACAAATAATTTGCTGCTTCCTGTACATTAACACCCCATAGAGCAGTTCCATTTGCATAAAAAAACAGATGTGCCTCTGAGAGATCACAGCCAAAATTGTATCCAACTTTATATTGAATAAGGGCTTCTAGTGCTCCACAAAGAGCATAGGCTTCACAAAGTGGAGCTGGAGCTTGATTTTTTGCAGGAGTTGTAAAATCTGTACCATTAATATCTCTCCAGCTGAACTTTAAAGGTAAACTTAATGATTGTTCAGTTGGCTCAAAATTAGCAATTACTGGAGGGACACTTATAAGAAAAGCAAGTAGGATTACTATTATGATTTTTTTCATTAGACTTCACTTTCTCAATATATTATAGATGTATTAATATATAAAAATTTGTCCTTGATAGCTTCATGGAAAAATACTTTTTAACCATAGTGTTATTCATCGCACGTGGAAAAAGACCTAGAAAAAGAAATCAAAGAGCTCAACAAACGCATATCAGAATTAGAAAACATGCTTTCAACAATAATCAAACCACTTCGAAATGCACAAAAAACAACACAAAACTACCTTAGACTAACAAGTCTACTATTAGAACATGGAGGCCTCACACCAGATGTTTTACTCCCTGAAATAAAAAACCCAATATCAAAAGAAATAATCAGAACCTTAATGGATAGATCAGATCAAAATATATCACAAATAACAGAGCTTGTACGAACCAAAAGAGGCACTGCATCAAGAAGAATAATTCGAGAAAGACTCAAAGAACTAGAAAAAAAAGACATCATACAAAAACAACAAAAAGGATCAAGATACGTGTATAATATAACAGATAATGTGACCAACAAATGGTCACAAATACTCGGTTTCAATATATGAAATGACCACTTATACAATGTTTAGAATAAAAAAAAAATTGGAGGTATTGAAATATGAACAAACATGAAGAAATGCCTGACCCAGAAAAAATAAAGGAAATATTGGATGTAGTATCAGAAAAAATACCAGGTCTGCTCAAAGAGCTAAGCAGCCTTCTGTACAGCCCAAAAAGCGCAAAAGAATATGCAGAGGCAGCAGCAATATTTTACAAAGAACTAAAAGCTGCAGGAATGAATGATGATCAAGCTTTTGAGCTGACAAGCCAATATCTTTCAACATTAAACTTAGGCAAAATGATCGGTAATATTGGACATCACGAACACCGCTAAAACAAATCTGAGAGAAAAAACATGGCAGAAAAGCAAAAGGAGAAAAACGCTGATACTATGAAAGTATTCGGCCTTATTCTCCCTTCCCTACCGTTTCTAATGTTAAGATTTGGCGGTGTCTTTCTGAAGTTCAAACGAGAAGCAAAAAAAGGTGGAAATGTCTTTCAAAAAGAACTGATTGACCACGGGCTTGATAAAACAACAGCAGAAAAATTCACTTCAATATATCTAGAGAGCAGTAATCTACGTAATTACATGAAATTTTTCCGCTAAACAAATAAAATAGAAATAGAGATTTTACTTTTTCTCTTTATTTCAATATTGCAAATATTTTTATATAATAGATGCTTATATTACAAGTAGAGGGAGGAAAACTATGAAAAAACAAATAATAAATAAATACCTTGTTTTTGGGCTAATACTCATATTCACAATAAGCACTGTATCATCAGCTTTTGGATCATCTATTTATGAAAATCTAAATAAAACATCATCTGTAACAGATGAATATCCACTTCCGCCACCAACTAATGTAGATATGAACCTTGAAGAATCGATTTTTAGAAGAATGTCTGTAAGAGGATTTACAGATGAGTCAATTTCTGATGAAGACCTTTCAACAGTTCTTTGGGCAGCACATGGTTACTCAAATGAAAAAAGAACAATTCCTGGATTAAATGGAGCATATGCTGGAATTATTTATGTTTTAAAAGAAGACGCTGCCTATAAATACAACCCAGAAAACCATTCACTAGTTCATTTCAAAGATGGAGACTACCGAGAAATAGTTGGATGGCAATATGAAGCACCAATACAACTAGGATTATGCTGGAATACTGATCTTACTGATGCATATTACGGTGGCGCAGAACTAGGGATGATGGGGCAAAACATTTACTTTATGGCAAACGCACTTAACCTTGGAACTGTAGTGTGCGGACAATATCCTCCTGCAATAGATCCTTTAGACATACCAGAAAACGAAGAAGGGCTAGTTGTAATGCCACTAGGCCACCCAAATAAAACATATAATTTTAAAGATAGACCAATCTGGATTTCACTACTGCCAAAAATACAACATTCAGAGATGTCAATTTCAACTGCATTATCAGAACGAAACGATGGAGAAACATATACTGGAGAAATCAGCCGTGAACAACTTAGTCAGTTTCTCTGGTCATCATATGGATTCTCACCATACCTTGATAGAAGCGATCAATATCTAAACCCTGTAAAAAGACATAGAACAGTCCCAAGCGCACATGGATACTACCCATTTCATATATATGCAGTCACAGAAAATGGTATCTACAAATATGAACCAAGTCTGCTTACACGACTACGAATTGTACCCGCTGATCTAATTGGATTTCCTATTGTAACATTTCTAATGAAAATTAAAACAGGTGATCACCGTGAAGAGTTAGCTCAAGCTACAAATGATCCAACAATTGCTTCAGCACCACTAATTATTATAAATGTTTTAGATGTTGAAATGACACGTCCTGAAGGACTTGATGATCTATCAGCAGAAATCTTCAAAAGATTTTGGACGTATGAAGCAGGAGCATCAGCTTATAATATAATGATAGAAGCCACAGCTTGGGATTACACTTCAAACATATATCTTCCAACAGATGAAGATACTTTACGAACACTGCTAAAACTCGAAGAAGAATGCTTACCAATTTTCATAGTGCCAATAGGGGAGAATACATAAACTAGTTTTATTTGAAAGAGTCTTTGATTCTATCAACTGCCTCGTCAATTTTTTCTAACGTTGTAGCATACGAAAACCGAAGGTACCCTTCGCCATATGGGCCAAAAGCAGTACCCGGTAAAGCTGCAACACCGGCTTTGTAAAGTAAATGATCAGCACACTCTTGAGACGTCATACCTGTCTGTTTAATATTTGGAAACGTATAAAACGCACCCTTTGGTGAAAGACAATTAAAACCAGGTATTGTATTTAAGCCTTTAACAATCCGGTCTCTTTTTTCTTTAAAGCGTTTCATCATCTCGGAAATAAAGCTTTGATTTCCAGTTAACGCTTCAAGTCCTGCCCACTGTGAAAAAGCAGCAGTACAAGATATTGCACTAACAAGAAATGACTCAAGCCTCTCTGCCATTTCAGTAGGGACAACCATAAATCCTAATCGCCAACCAGTCATAGCATAATACTTAGAAAAACCATCTAGTAAAACAGAACGTTTTTTTGCTTCATCATGACTAGTAACGGTATAATGTTTAGATTCATATGTCATCTTCGAATAAATCTCATCTGATACAACAAAAATATCATGTTCTTCTGCAAGAACCGCGATTTCATCAAGCTCAGATTTAGTCATAACCGAACCTGTAGGATTCTGAGGAGAATTAACTATGATAAGCTTTGTTTTATCCGATATTCTTTCTTTTATATCATCAGGGTTCATACGAAACTCATTTTCCTCCAAAAGAGGGACGAGAACAGGTTTTGCCCCTAAAAAACTGGTAACAGAACCATATGTCGGATACCCTGGGTCCTGATAAATCACTTCATCACCCGAGTTTACAATAGCAAGCATTGAAAAAAAGATACCTGGTTTCAACCCAGGGGTAATAAGTACCTGATTAAGATCAGGACGATATCCACGGGTTTTTTCTATTTCAGTCTGCACTGCGGATCTCAGCTCTAAAACACCAATAGAAGGAACATAATGAGTTTTTTTATCCTGAATAGCCTTAATTCCGGCTTTTGCTATATGCTCTGGTGTTTCCATATCTGGCTCGCCTATTTCAAAATGAAGAATACTTTGACCTTTTCTTTCCAGCTCCTGAGATTTGGCAAGCACTTCAAATGCTGCTTCACCATAAATTCCTGCTGAACCTTTACTTAATTTTGGCATATATTTCACCTTTTATCCATAATTTTTTAATCCTACTTCTTCAAGTTTTTCTTTAGTTGGTACACCTGTAGTATTCCATCCTCTAAGTTTGTAATACTGCTTCAAGCACGTTTCAAACCCTTTTTTTGAAAGTACAATATCTTTTGCTTGTCCTTTGGTAAATGAATCTTTGAAAAAACGCTCAGGTAACGTATCATTTTCTGGGTCATGTCCTTCTCTAAGATTAAACAGTCGCACTAGATTCCAAATACGCTCACCACATCGAAGATAACTAGATTCATTATGATTAAACCCTGTTGCAAGGTTTAAAAGATCGATGCAATCATTAACGGATATGGGTGCAAAATCACATAATACAAGTGAAAAAAACACAGCTCGTTCGTCCTGAATATTTTTTACAAGTTGTGCCTTTTTTTCAAAGGAAAAACGATCATATTCTGGTTTGTTTAACTCTGTTGTAACTGTCCACGCCCGTTGATGACATCCACCTCTATCAGAAGTTGCATAGGCAAGACCCATTCCAAAGCTCCCCCTCGGATCATAACCGGGGATCTCCAATCCATTTGCATGAACTGCGATTCTTTGTGCTTTTTTTCCTAGTTTTTCAGATGCAGATTTAACACCTTCTCCAAGAATTGTACATAATTTACCTTTTCGCATTGCAATATTATGTAGTAATCTACCTAATTGTTGTGCTTTTCCCCACCCAATGTCAATGCCACCTAAATCTTGTTTGCTGACAATACCTTTTTCATAGGCTTCAATGGCAAAACCAAGTACACCCCCTAAAGATATGGAATCCATGCCTAGTTCGTTACACCGTTCATTTAGAAACGCGATATCTTCAATGTTGTTCATACCAAGATTTGACCCCATCAATGCGATAGTTTCATATTCAGGTCCAACTAACGATAACCCCTTATGCACACCTGTTTTAATTGAAGAATTATTCCAACAGGCAATAACACAGTTCCAACATGCACCACCTTTGTCAACAATTTTTTCCTGCATGCTTTCTGCGTTTATTGCTTCTCCGTGTTCAAAGAATCCTTCTTGATAATTCTTTGTTGGTATAAAACCCCAATCGTTTACTGGTTTAACCCAGAAAGGTGTACCGTATTTTCTACGAGTTGGTACAAAATCATTGTTTTGAATTTTTAATCTTACTTCTTTAGATTTTTTTTCAAAACCCTCAGAGTCATGTAATGGTATGTTGTTGCTGCCTTTGATAGCTATACACTTTAGGTTTTTGCAGCCCATTACTGCTCCTGCACCACCACGTCCTGCATGTCGATGTCCATCTATGGTAATCGCTGAAAATTTCACAAGTTTTTCTCCTGCAGGTCCGATTAACGCTGTTTTGATTTTACCTTCATGCTCATGGATCCACTTATGGGTCTTCAAGCATTCTTTTCCCCAAATAGCTGAAGCATCTTTGACTTCAACGTTATCATTATATATTGTTACATAAACTGGTTTTGCTGCTTTATTTTTTATAACTATAACATCCCAACCTGCTTTTTTCATTTCCATTGCAAAAGATCCACCGAAATGTGAATCTAAAAAAAGACCGGTTTGGGGTGATTTGGTAACCACTGTTCCTCTACCTGAGGTTTGTGCACTAGTTCCAGTAAGTGGCCCAGTAGTAAACAGTAGAATATTCTCTGGAGATAGCGGATCTGTTTTTTTAGGGAGCATATCAAATAGAAGTTTTGCACCAAGTCCTTTTGCTCCAATGAAATCTTTACAGTTGTTTAGATTGGTATTTTCAGAACTGGTTGTCTGTGATGATAAATCAATAGACAATGTTTTTCCAGTGTAGCCTCCGCTCATTACCCCACAGTCCCATTATTATGTTGGTTTATCAACAGTTATTTTGTGTTGTTTTTTCTGGTTGATAGTAAGTAAATCAATAAGAAGTGAAAAACCGGTTTCACGCTTGCCAGCACCAGGGCCAATAATTGTTACAGGTCCAAGCTCATCTGTTAAGTAAGTAAGTGCGTTTGTAGCACCACCAATGCCTGTAAGAGGATCACTTAGAGGTAGTTTTTCAGGCCAAACTTTTGCTTTAATTGAACCATCATTTTGAATCTGAGCGCTGCCTATAAGTTTCCATCGTTTTCCTTCCGATTTTGCGGATGCAATATCATTTGTTGTAATCTCTGTAATACCTTTTCTTTGTACGTCCTCCCAGCTTAATTTTTTTCCTAGCACCACATTCGAAAGAATTACTACTTTTCCAAGAGCATCCCAACCTTCAACATCACCTGTTGGATCTGCTTCAGCATACCCAAGTTCCTGTGCTTTTTTTAATGCATCAGCATAGCTCATTCCATTTTCCATCTGAGTTAAAATATAATTTGTTGTACCATTCATAATGCCTTTGAAACCTGTAATTTTGTTTCCTGCAAGTGTGTATTCAGCAAGATTCAAAGAGGGAGTTCCTGCAAGAACAACTCCTTCAAAACCATAATAAACATTGTTTTCTTTTGCTAGTTTTAAAAGATTTAATACCTCTTTGATAACCGGTCCTTTGTTGGTTGAAACCACGTTTTTTCCCGAAGTAAGAGCAGTTTTTATATGAGTTAATGCAGGCTCACCTGTTTTAACATCTGTATATGTAACTTCAACAATAGTATCTGCAGTGGACTCTTTGATTGTTTTTAGACTATCCCATCCTTTAATTCCTGATGGATACTCATCAAGTTTTTTACCATTTTTTGTTAATTCTAAAAGTTTTTGAAGATCAAGACCCTCTTCATCATAAACAGAGCCTTTCATAATATCAGAGACTGCAACTACCTGACATTCAAAATCAAATTTATTTTTAAGCATCTGTTTTTTTTCAAGAAGAATTTCTGTTAAACCTTGAGCTACAACTCCATAGCCAATAAACGCGATTTTGAAAACCATATTATTTGCTCCTATGATGCAAATTTGGTGCTGCAATAAAACTTAAGGAATTTTCAGTTAACGCTTTTGCAGTATTGTTTATTGCAGTGTGTTTGTCCATATAATTCTGCGTTAAATGTGGCATAAGCCCTTGGTCTTCTGCGTCTTTTCGAGGAATAAAATATTCAAGAATATCTGATGGATGTGTGCTTTTTTGTTCAATTTCAATTTCACCGCCCTCATGTTTAGCACTAATGTTTGCAACTTTATCTGCGATTTCTAAAAGTTCGTCTCGTCTATCATATGGCTGTTTAACTATACTCTTATAGGTTTCTAAAATATGATGTTCAAATCTAACAAAGTCTTCCAAACCCAACGACGAGCGTATATCACTACTAAGCTCAATGGTGGCGTTGTTCACTGAGTTTGAAAAGTTAAAACCAATAAGAGATGTTGATCCGTCATCTCTTGAGAACATTCGAGCAGCCATAAGCGTCCAAAAAACAGCATAAGGGTTATCATTTCCCATATACACTGAAATTTTAAACTCAATATCAATTCCAAGTTTATGAAGAAGATACCCTAAAAATATTGTTCCAGGGTTAATATTTAAAACTTGTTTTACTCCATAGTTAGTATAGTAATATAAGAATTCATCAATCCATTTCAAAGGATAATCATTAGGTTGGCCGATACCGCCAAAATAACCGGTTATTGTTTCAGGTCCACCTAGATGAACATTAGAACCATCAGTACCTTTTGTATCAAGTGTTTCACACCAGCTTGCACCAATTATTTGCATTGCAGCGCTCATTGCAATTAAATCATCATCTTGTTCTTGCTCTTTCATGAAACGTACTCTGATAAAACGCCCTGGCATAAGCTCCCTATTTTGAATTGCTTGTCTGGCTTGTTTCATAAAAAAAGAAAAATAATGGCATGAGCTAATTTCAAGTGTTACAGGGAAATCTTCTTTAAACTTCACTGATGAATAGGTATCGCCTAAAATCTCTTTTCGGTATTCATCAACAGAAATAAAATTATTGTTATCTCTTTGTTCTATAAGCCATTCAAGATCATTATAATATGGCGAATTTTTTTCTTTGAGTCGTCTCATTAAATTTTCTACGTTTCCAGCTTCTAGCGCTTTTTTATTTATTTCATTTGGACCACCATATTTTTCAACTATATCTAAAAAACTGTTTATTATTTTATTATTTGGGTCCAATATAAAACTGTTTATTTCATCAAGTCTCTTACTATTAATAGTTAATTTTTTTCTCATATCTGAAGACAAACTATATTCCTCCCGCTTAATCTAGTAAGTTGTAACGGACAACCCCTTAAAAAGGTATTTTTATCATGAAACCCAATGAGTACTATCACTCATAATATGTAAAATGTATTAAAGAGATTGTAAGCAAAAATTTAAGAGTAAGATCAAGAATTGTAAAATGATTGTTTTATTAACCAAGAAGCTCTGATAAAACCTTTGAAGCACTATCATGAATTACAAAATCAGCAATACCATCCAAAGGTGTAGGATCAATATTAACAATGACAAGCTTTGAGCCGGTTTCCTTTGCAATAATTGGTAATTGAGATGCAGGATACACAAGAAGTGAACTACCAAGGACTAAAAACATGTCACAAACCTGTGCTGCAAGAGTTGCCTTATCAAGCGCACTTGTTTGAAGAGATTCACCAAAAAATACAACATCAGGTTTCAAAATTCCCCCGCAAGAACACCGCGGAGGAATTTCAGTTCCAACCATAGTATATACTTCATCCATGTTAAATCGTCTACCACAATTCAAACAAATAATATTACTATGGTTTCCATGAAGCTCAATTACATTTCTTGAACCTGCCATTTGATGAAGATTATCAATATTTTGTGTTATCACCCTATAAACAATACCTTTTTTCTCAAGTTTTACAAGTGCTTTATGCGCTATATTTGGTTTAGCATTTTTTAGACTAGGATAACGTACATCTCTGTAAAAACTCCAATATTCAGTGGGATCCTGCATAAAATAATTAATATTTGCATATCTAGAAGGATCATATTTGTTCCAAAGGCCGCCTTCACCTCTATAAGTAGGAATACCACTCTCAGAAGAAATCCCTGCACCAGTAAAAGCAACAAGTTTTTTTACATCAAAAAAAATATCTTTTAATCTAAAAAACTCGTCATTCATGTATTACGGCCTCACAAAAGGATTACTGCGTTTTTCACTACCAATGGTTGTTGTTGGGCCATGACCTGTATAGACAATAGTATCATCAGGAAGTGTATAAAGACGTTTTTTAATGGACCTTGCTAACTCTTCAAATGATCCTTTTCGAAAATCAGTCCTACCGATACTCCCCTGAAAAAGTGTATCACCACAAAATAAAATATTTTTATGAAGAAAACTAACACCCCCTGGTGAATGACCAGGAGTATGAATTACCTTAAATTTAAACCGACCAATTTCAAGTTCATCTCCATCATTTATGAAACGATCAGGATTTGGAGGTGGCTCAATGGTAAATCCCCACCTCATAGCAGCGTCTTCTCCATCCTCAATGAAAAACATATCCTCTTCATGTGCAAGAAACGCTGCAAGAGTTTCTCTTTTAACAGTTGCTACAGCACCTACGTGATCAAAATGGCCATGAGTTGCAAGAATATATTTAATTTCAATGTTTAACTCTTTAATACACTGTAAAATTTTTTCTGCATCCTCACCCGGATCGATAACCAATCCAATTTTTTCTTCATCATCCCACACAATATAGCAGTTAGAAAATAAAGGTCCAACAATTATTGTTTCAATTTGAAGGTTTGATGACATAATATCATTTCCAGATACAAAAAAACAGAAAGCATTTAAATATTAATAAAAACTACTACATGAAAGAAAATAACTTTTAAAGTACTTTGAAGAAATCAAAACTAGTTGAAGTTTCATTACCAAAATAATCTCTAGCTACAATTCTAAACTGACATTGTTTAAAAAATTTAGCTGGAAACCTCATGTTAAACGATTCGGTATAACTTTCCCCAATAAATTCGCCATCAACAAAACACTCAGCAATCTTAAAAGAGGTGTCATTAACTAAGATTTGTGCATCCATAGGTCCAACAATTATAATCATAGGTGATCGTGTCATTTCCCTTCCAAAGAGATATAGGGTTTTTTCTTTTGGGCTATTAATTGTAATCTTTGGCAGATCATTATCAAAGCCTTGTTTATCTCCCACTTGAATTATCATAATTGGTTCAACATCAGAAATATTGATTGTTGATTGGAGTTTTTCTAAATCAAAATTAACAATAACATTTGCATAAAGACCAAGAGCTGCTGATTCTAAAAGTATGTTATGCCATATTGCACCAGCCTCATAAAACCAAGCCCAAGAATAATTATCTTTACTATAGTTTAAAGCAATAATTATTGTTTCTGCGTTTTGCATCCAAGGATAAGATGCATCAGAAATATTGGGTCTTAAATCCATGTTTATTATAGGTTTTATTGAGTGATCCATTGGTTGATACTGATAGAATGCATCTTCGTTCGCATAATAAATCTCCAATGGATATGTTCCCATGGAACTTGGGAGTGTACGATGACGAGTATCGCCTAGGTTATCATACAAATATGAGTAACCATAAGCTGCCCAGAGAATCTGGGATTTCTCGCGTTCAGTTAAACTACCAGAAAGATACGGCCACGTTTGTTTTTCATTAAGTGCATCAACAAAACTAAGCGTATTTGTTTCAGGGAAAGGAAGACTCGAGGTATAAGAGCTATACGTTAAATCATAGTCATTAACAGGTATTCCAATTGGCATAATAATCATAGGTTGTTCGCCTCTTGGAAGGCGAAGAAGACGCAGTTGATTTACTTTCTGAGCAGTGGTAACCGTTCCCAAACCCAATGCATTTGCCATGAAATATACGTTTTGACCAATCATACCTATTTCTGCTGCAGCAATATTTTCATTTTTACAGACACTAGTATCCCAAACCAAACCTAGCTTTATTGAAGCAGTATCATAATCACCTAACCAACGGTATCTTCCACGTCTAAAAAACAAAAGAGAATGATTTGAAGCATTGTAAAAATAAGCATTTTTCTCCATTAAAACATAGATTTTAATTGCATGTCGACCATCAATACTTTCGACGGATTTATCACCTGAAACATTGCCATAGGCCGCCCAAAGAATCGAAGAAATATTTTCAAGAGATATTTCCTGTCTTTTAAAATCACGAACGGATCCTCTTCTAGCTATAACATCTTCTAAAAGAATAGATGGAAGCTTTGGTGGAGGAAGGCTGATATCCTCCTGTATAGTAGGTAGAGTATTTTCATCATTTTCAGAATGAATTGATTGTTGATAGAACCCATTTTGATCTAAAGCTGAGGTAAAAGGTAAAGCTAGCAATATGATTATTAGCGTAATTCCGAATGGGATTTTCATCATTTTATTATTTACTCCAATAATAATAAATGTCGTCATATTTAATAAATTTATTCTTAAATAAATCCTGTCAAATGTTGGTTTTTAGCACAAAGTACAAAAAATCTATTCAAAAAATTGTATGAATGGCATAAAAAGTAGTATTTTTTCATTAAACGTACAAAAATCACATACTAAGGTTTATATAGTATGAGCTTCATAAATATAATATACCTAGATACTATATAGGGAGAAAAACACAAAAAAAATAATTAGGGGATAAATTATGAAAAAAATACTACCTGCAATTATTGTGGGAATATTAGTCCTTAGTGGACTTGGAGCTGTTGCTTTACCAGATAGTGAATCTAAAACATTAGTGAAAACGGAATCTTTTTTAATTACAGAACCTGTAATCGAAAACATTGGAGAATATCTAACTGTTAACATTAAAGAAGCTGAGTCACTATTACTTGAAACAGGAAAACCAGTTCTACCGGTAATAACAAAAGTCTATACTTTTCCATTAGGTACAACCATTAAAGACGTAAGCATTGATTACAACGTAAAAGAAATAAAATTAACACAAAAAATTGAGCCGTCTCCACAACCAGTACCACTTATGAAAGAGCTTGCAGAAACAATAGCAACAGAAACAGCGGTTGATGAACAAATTTATGCAGATAGTGCTTTGTATCCAACAGAGCCTTACACTGTTAGAAAAGGTGCTGGACTAGATAATGGAGAAAACGTCCTGATTTTAAATATAAAAGTTACACCACAATATTCACCGGCAAACGATGTACTATTTGTTCCAACAGATGAACTAAAAATAAACGTTGAATATAAACTGCCAAACAAACCATATTTTTCATGCGCAGACACGTATGATCTTTTAATCATTTATCCAAAAACATTTGAAGTATATGTTGAGGATCTCGTTGAACACAAAGAAGCAATGGGACTTTCAGTAATAACAAAATCAACAGAAGATATTTACAGCGAATATACAGATGGAAGAGACGACCCAGAAATGATCAAACTATGCATTTATGATATGAAAGAAACCTATGACATTAGTTATGTTCTATTATTTGGAGGTAGAAACGGACAAACACAAAAATGGTACATACCAGAAAGAGTAACACATAACGATGACGGCTGGGAAGGCGGATATTCAAGTGATCTCTATTATGGTGACATCTATAAACCAGATGGAAACGACACTGCTTTTGAAGATTGGGATTCAGACGGCGATGGAGTATTCGCTGAATACTCAAACATGATTGGAAAAGGTGACATTATGGACTACTATCCAGATGTAACAGTTGGGAGAATTACAGTGAGAACCGCATCCGATGCACAAACCGTCGTTGATAAAATCATAGCATACGAAACATCAGCTGATGACTCATGGTTCAAAAAAGGAATTGTCGTATCCGGAGATACATTCCCACCGAGCCGTGGAGGATCACCAGGCTGGAACGAAGGAGAAATGGAAACAGGAGTCACGGCAGATCTTTTAGAAGGCATTGGATTTACCATGGAAAAACTCTGGCTTTCAGAGGATCTCTGGGATACAAAAACCATAATAGATACCTTATCAGCTGGAGCAGGTGTAATGCATATCGCAGGTCATGGAAATCCTGCATCATGGGGTAACTTCCCACCAGATGCAGAAACAGAAGAAGAATATATCAACGGCTTAAAACTTGCTGACATGAGAAAAATTAAAAACGATGACATGCTACCAGTGACAGTTGTCGGCGGATGTCACAACGCACAATTCAACGTAACCATGTCTAACATAATTACAGGAATATTACAATATGGGCTTAAGGGATACTTCTTTGGACAACCATACAGGTTCTATTACATGGAATGGGTACCAAGAGATTTCTGTTCATGGTTACTTCTAGAAGAAGGCGGTGGATCAATAGGTTCCATGGGAATGACTGGCCTAGGATATGGATACGTTAACGAACATGCAACAGCAGGACTTGGCGGCTGGATAGAACCACGATTCTTTGACGCTTACGCAAATCAAAGCATTGACATCATGGGAGAAGCACACGATCAAGCGATAACCGACTACATCAACATCATAGGCGGTGTAAACTCAGATCAAATCGACAGAAAAACCATAGAAGAATGGACACTAATAGGTGATCCAAGCTTAAAACTCGGCGGGTATGATTAATACCCACATACTTTCTTTTTTCTTTTCATTTTTCACATTTAACCTTTCAATAAGTTCGGATTCAAAAAATATTGTTAGAGGTTGAAGGAGGAAAACAAAAATGAAAAAAATACTACCTATTGTAATTGTAGGAATTTTAGTCCTTAGTGGACTTGGGGCTGTTGCTGTACCAAATTTTGAAGTAAAACATGAATCAAAAACTCAAATTAATACAATCAGTTTTTCAGAAATAACATTCGAAGAAAAAGAAGACTATCTAGTAGTAGATATTGAGGAAACAAACACAGAATCAATGGTTGGAGGAAAACCAATGCTTCCATTTTATCAGAAAACATTTACATTTACAAAAAATGCTAAAATTAAAAGTGTAAGATGTGAAGTTTCAGAGATTACTGAAATGACTATTATAAAGAAAATTCAGCCTGCACCAAAGCCAATTCCACGATCAATGACAGAAGCAAATCAAAAACAAAAAATAACAGAAAATAGTAAAGTATATGAAAGTACCAAGTTGTATCCAGATGCATGGTTCAGCTACACTATCAAATCAGGTTTGAATCACAACGATCAACAATCAATTTTTGTTATTGTAGAAATTCATCCAATTCGATATTCACCACAAAACAATATACTTCAAATAATAGATGAAGCAGAAATTCAGATTGAATACGAAGAGTCAGGTTTTTATCCACAAACAAGGAATCTTGAAAATTATGATCTACTAATAATAGCACCCGCAGAGTTTGAAACACAGCTGCAGCCATTAATCGAACATAAAGAATCGTTTGGTATGAAAACAAAACTGGTAAACCCAGATGAAATAATAACAGGTCAAAGTGGACGAGACGACCCAGAAAAAATAAAATATTTCATCAAAGAAGAAAAAGAAACCTATGATCCCCTCTATGTACTACTTGTAGGAGGTTTAAAATCTAAAATATTTGCAAAAGACAAAGAACATACAAACTACGGCGTGCAAGCATGGCATGTACCAGTTAGATACACACATATAAAAGAAAGTGAAGAAATAGGTACACTATCAGATCTCTACTATGGCGATTTATACAAATACAATGAAACGTCAATGGAGTTGGAATTTGAAGACTGGGATAGCAATGGAAACGATATTTTCGCAGAAGGATCAATGATCATTGGAAAAAGCGATGTAATCGACTTAGTACCAGATATTTACGTAGGACGACTTGCCTGTAGAAACACAAGAGAAGTAAAAACAGTGGTAAATAAAATAATCAACTACGAAAAAACACCTCCTGCAGAAAAAGATTGGTTCAAAAAAATGGTGGTAATAGCTGGAAAAACATTTGATATCTTTGAAGGACAGCCCGACGGCGAAGTAGTATGTGACACTGCATTAGACTACATGGAAGACCTTGTAGAACCAGTAAAACTATATGCATCTCAAAGAGACGAAGGAGGTGCAACCCCCACACCAGAGGACATAAAAAAAGCTATGAAGGATGGGGCGGGATACGTAAACTTCCAAGGACATGGAAACCCAGTTCGATGGGATACGATATGGGAAGATGGAGAATACCCTGTAGACTGGTGTGGAGGCATTGCAATATATGAGTTCTGGAAATTGCTCAACAGAGAAAAACTACCTGTTGTAATTGTTGGCGGATGCCATAACGGTCTTTTCAATGTAACCCTCATAAAAACACTGTTTTCCAACTACCTAGGATCTGATGTATGGTACTGGACACATGGAAACCCTGCAGCAGAATGTTTCAGCTGGCAACTGGTAAGCCTACCCTACGGAGGTGCAATAGCATCAACAGGATGTACAGGATATGGAATGGGTGGAGGACACCCTGTTAGCAGAAGTGCTGAACTTGAATCAAACTTCTTTTACCAAATAGGGCAAAATGATCTAACAAATCTTGGAGCAGCACATAGCAACGCAATAACCAAATACATAAACGAAACAAGCCTTGGAAAAACAGAAATATTCTGTATAACCGTATACCAGTTATTCGGAGATCCAAGTCTAAAACTTGGTGGATACGAACCATAAAAACACATCCACCAGCTCATATCTTTTTTTTTAACCAAATATTAATCAAAGAAAACACAATATGAGGTTTTCGTGAAATACGATTTAGTCATCATTAGATATAGTGAAATTGCGCTCAAACAAAAAGAAACTAGAAAACGGTTTGAAAACGTATTGGTAAGTAACATAAAAAACGCTTTAAACCACCATAACATCACTTCTAAAATTAAAAAAGAATGGGGTAGAATCTATATTTATACCGATAAAATAAACGATTGCATTCCTATTTTACAAACTGTTTTTGGGATTAACTCAGTTAGCCCAGCAATAACAACTAAAAGCCTAAAAGAACAAATTGCAGAGGTAGCACTAGAACTTGCAAACCACTATCTAACAAAAAATCAAAGTTTTGCCGTTAAAACCACCAGAACAGGGAATCATTCGTTTACCAGCCAAGAAATGTCAGCTTACATCGGTGGAGAAGTCCAAAAAAAAATTAACTCCCCGGTCAATCTATCACATCCAGATTTTCAAATATTTATCGAAATAAGAAAAGAAACTGCATATGTCTTCACGCAAATCTACCGTGGGGTTGGCGGTCTTCCAATGGGTACTCAAGGCTTGGTCGCAGCACTAGTGCATAATGCAAATGATATCCTTGCTGCATGGTATCTGCTTAAAAGAGGCTGTAACGTACTTTTTATTATCAGCGATCATGAAAAGCAACTATTACTAGACAGATTTCAAAAAAAGTGGAACATACAAAAAGAAACAGTATGCATTACAGATGAAAAAAATTACGATCAGATAAACAATGTATTAGAAGAAAAAAAATGTCTTGCCTTAGTAACAGGACACCATTTATATCCAACCCATAAAGAGAAAATCAAAGGTTTAACTCAGTTAAATGAAAAAGTAAACGTTCCAATTCTATCGCCATTAATTGCTATGGACAGTCAAACAATTACGAATAAATACAGGGAGATTGGCGTTGTAAAATGAACATATTACTGTTTGGTGCAGGAGCTATAGGTTCTTTGTTTGGGGCTTTGCTTTCAGAAAAAAATAATGTCATGTTAATAGGCAGAAAGCCGCATGTTTCAGCAATTAAAAAAAACGGTTTAAAAATTGTTGGTCAAACTACTAAAACAGTTAAAATTCAAGCTGAACTACCAAAAAAAAAGCGTGATTTTTTAGCTGATCTGTTAATACTCACAGTAAAATCTTATGATACCAAAAAAGCAATTAGAGAGGCAATGCCCTATATTTCTGATAACACAATTATTTTATCTTTTCAAAATGGTCTTGATAACCTTGAAAAAATAAAAAAAGTTGTAGATAAAAATAAAGTAATTGCTGGTGTAACCACACATGGCGCACTTTTTTGCCAACCAGGAATTATTGAACATACCGGTCGTGGTTGGACGGTTATTGGAGAGCTTCATGGAGAAAAAACGGGTCATATAAAAGAATTTGTAAATGCATTTAATGAAGTAGGTATAGAAACGAAGGCCAGCGACAATATTATACAAGATATGTGGTCAAAATGCATAATTAACTCAAGTATTAATCCGTTAACTGCTTTTTTAGGCTGTAAAAACGGGTATCTTATGCAAAATCCCGTTCTGAGCTCGCTTGTAGAAAAAATTTGTAGTGAATCAACTTCTGTTGCAAACGCTTATGGGATACAGCTATCTATTGGAGAAATGGTGGATAAAACAAAGAAAGTAATAAGAGATACAAAACATAATTATTCGTCAATGCTGCAAAGTATTCAGCGAGGACGTCAAACTGAAATTGATTCTATTAATGGTTATATCGCAAATCATGGAAAAAAAATGGATGTTGATGTTTTTTTAAATAATATTTTAGTCCATTTAATACAATCTTTAGAACATTAATATTCTATTTTATATGTAGTAATGTTCCCGATATATTTATATACGCATATAATCATAATATACTTAATATTAATTGAGAGGTACCAATAATGACCCCACTACGTAGTAATAAAACAGTACTGGTAGCAATAACACTTGTTGTAATAGCTGTACTAATTGGCGTTAGCGCATATGTTTACGTTGAATATTATGCAAATGGAAATGGAGAAGAACCAGAAGAAATAACAGAAAAAGAACTTGATGACCGTATAAGCCCTGGTTTTGCCCAAGGACTTGTTTTAGAAGTAAACAGAATGCGACATCGAGGTTTGCTTGATGAGATAATGAAACGTGGCAGATCATGGAAAAACACTCCTAGTTTTTATTTTGTAAGTAACATAGATGGTGTGGAATATATCAGCAAAGACGTAAGCGCGGCAACTGGTGAATCACAAGAATTTTTTACAACGTGGGACACTATTTTCCAGGACAATAAAGTTCAGCATAATGCAGATGAAGAACAAGAAACCTCTGAAATAACACTTACCATCATGGAGCATTATACGAAAGGGCTACTTGGGCTACGCTCAGAAAATGAAGAAAAAGAGAAGATAACAGTTACCTATGATTATAGAACTGGCAGATGGGAAGGTGACGATGATTTCTTTGGCGATGATGACGGATATGGTCATTATCTTGGAGATACGTTTGAACTATGGTTTAACATCTACCAAACAGATAACGATCATGATTACATACCCTATTGGACAGAAGTGAACGTGCTTGGTACAAACCCAAATATTTCAGATTTACATAGTGATCCTGACAATGATGGTGCAACGACCACATGGGAATGGCGATGGGGATACGACCCATTTGTTTTTGATAATCATACAACCATGGATCCTGACCAGGATGGCCTTGAAAACGTTGAAGAATGTATGATGGAAAAGTGGTTTGCAAATCCCTTCCAAAAAGATGTATATATAGAAGTAGATGGCATGGAAAAAGGAGGTCTTTTTGATCAATTACATGTTTTCTGGGAGGAATCACAACAAATTATGATTGAACGATTCGCCTCACATGGCATAAACATGTATATCGACGACGGATGGCCAGGTGGACCAGTAAATGGCGGAGGAGAACTACTACCATTTAGGGAAACAATATCTCAGGATTCAGGTATCATGAACCAATACTACACACATCATTTTGCTGATGAACGAAAAGGAATTTTTAGATATTTACTTATAGCAAACAGCGCAGGATTCTGTCACCCATCAGAGTTCAATAAATATGATACGATGGCTGTTGGAACAGCACACAGCATTCTCATTAAACGAGGAGGATTTACACCGCGACACTACCGCCTTATGCTTGCAGCAATGGTCATGCATGAACTTGGACACTCGCTGGGAATTGGACCCTGGAATGTTGGAGGAAACGACAATATAACCTTTGTAGAAAGCAGACAAGCAGAAGAAGAATTCCTAGATGAATGGGGCAACTACAGAAGTGTAATGTCATATTATTACATCTACGATAAAACACTGGTGGACTACTCCGATGGTACAAATGGACCTGGAGATGTTAACGACTGGGAACTTTTCAATTATTCATCATTCCAAGAAGAATCAAAAGTGATTGAAGGACCTGACTTTGAACTACCCGGCGTTGAAGAAATCGGTCTAATTAAATCTATGATAATGTGGTCTAAACTACGACATATGCTATAAAAGACTCCTAACAAAGGAGTTATTTTTTATTTTTTTTCTAGAAAATACTAAATAATCAAAGATGGATTGAAACCTCAGTGATTAGGAGTTTATATGAAGATTTTTATTACCAGAGAAATACCACAACAAGGTCTTGATTTATTACAAAAACACCATGAAATCCAAGTATTTCCACACGAAAGACCGCCAACTAAACAAGAAATACTACAAGGCATTAAAGGAAAAGATGGTTTAGTTTGTCTGCTGTCTGATCCGATAGACAGAGAAGTCATTGAATATGAACCAAAGCTTAAGATGATTGCAAACTATGCCGTTGGATACGACAATATAGATTTGAAAGCTGCAACAGAAAACAACATACCCGTAAGCAATACACCTGGAGTGTTGACAGATGCAACAGCAGAGATGGCATGGGCTCTTTTATTTGCTGCTTCAAGACGAATAGTTGAAGCAGATAAGTTTACCCGGGAAGGCAAGTTCATAGGTTGGGGACCGATGCTTATGCTTGGCCAGGATATATCAAATAAAACACTTGGGATCATAGGTACAGGTAGGATTGGTACAGCAGTTGCACTTAAAAGCAAAGGCTTTGACATGAAAGTACTTTATGTTGCACATAAAGAAAACAAAATCCTATCTGATAAGCTACAAGCTGAAAAAGTAGAATTAACCACGCTTTTACAACAATCAGATTTTATATCACTACATGTGCCACTAACAGAAGAAACCTATCATCTAATAGGAGAAAAAGAACTGAAAATGATGAAAAACACAGCAGTTCTAATAAACACCTCTAGAGGACCTGTTGTAGATGAAAAAGCTTTAATTAAAGCCTTAAAAAACAACTGGATTTTTGCTGCAGGACTAGATGTTTACGAACATGAACCAAAGATTTCAGAGGAACTGATACAGTTAAAAAATGTGATACTACAGCCTCATTCAGCCTCTGCAACAGTAAACTCAAGAACAAAAATGGCGACTATGGCTGCAGAAAACATAATAGCAGGATTGAAAAGAGAAATTCCACCTAATTGTGTAAATCCAGAAGTGATAATAAAATAAATATTAAAGTGTAAACATCCATATTTCAGGGTCATCAGGTAAATCTTCTTTTTCAATATCGATTTCATTGCCAACTTTTCGAAGCTCAAAAATATTTTCTTCGAGAAATGGATCTATACTCGTAATTGGCAGCGATAAACCTCCGACTTTATAATGCATTGGAACCGTGATCTTTGGTTTAACAGTTTTTATTACATTCCAGGCTTTTTTTGCATCAACTGTAAACGTTCCACCAACAGGGATAAATAAAATATCAACATCACCAATTTTGTCAACAACATCATCTGTTAGATCATGTCCTAGATCTCCAAGATGACAAAAATGTATATCATCAATTTTAAACTTATAAATGATGTTTTTTCCTCTTTTTGCCCCGTGATCTTCATCATGAAACGAGGGTATACCTTCTATTTCAATATCGGAAATACTTCTTTTCTGATGATCTGTTATTACCTTTGAGGTTTCATGTTCTACTGATTTTACACTATTGTGATCATAATGATCATGTGACACTAAAATAATATCCCCAGAAACACTTGGTGCTGGAATTCCTATTGATTTTCCATCGTGTGGATCGGTTACAAGTGTAATATCATTTGTTATCTCAAAGCATGCATGACCATGCCATCGTATTTGAAGCAAAATATACCTCCTCCCAACGCAGGTATGTGCTTGTAGGTTAAAAAAATTATGGACGAAGTCGTCCAAACTTAATGTAATCAATTTTATCAGATGTTTGAGCAAAAACAATTTCTTTATTTACTGAGTGTGCCAATCGAACAGCACGGCTAAGCTCTGCACAACTACACATATAATTTTTTGGGATGACGTGTACTAGGTATTCTGCATGGGTTTCATCTGGTTTTTTTGTGTAAGCTCTGAAATGGGATCCGAATTTAAAACCAGTTTTTACAATTAGACCTCTTTTTTTAAGGTCCCTAAAAACTGTGAGTCTGTTTTCAATGTCAGGTTGCAGTTTTTGTATATGATTAATAAAATCTGTTTTAGATAGATCTTTTTTGTTTTTCATATGTTTGATGTTAAGAATATTTTTTTCAACTAAATAAAGTGCTTCAACAAGTGATAGTTGTAATAATTCTCCAAAAGGTTTTCCATAAAACTCTTTTTCAAGTAAATCATTTTTTAATGGTTCATTGAAGATTAATATTCTATTTTCTAAAAGAAACCCTGTTGACGTAGGGTATTTTGATTCAGTTGTTTTTCCTTTTAGATTTGTAAGTGCAACATCATAATAGGTGATATCGCCTTCTTCGTCGACTATTGAAAACCATAAATTTTTGTTTTTAATTGTTTTTGCAATTTTTGTAATTTTTGAAAAATCAAGTATATCTCTTTCTGAAAAAATTATAATGTTACTTTGTTTTTCTTTTGTGTGGAGTTTGCATGTTTCTAAATCAATTACTTTTTCATTTGATTGTCTGATGGTTTGTCCTCTATTTCTCAGGTCTTTATACGCAAGATATATTGTTTCAAAAGCGGGTATTTTTTCTGATGCTTGCTGTATTAATTGTTCAGTTTCTATTTCCTTTTTATTTTTGTATATTTTGATTTTGTTTTCTCCTAGTAAAAAGAGTCCTTCAAGTAGAGTTAATTTTAATTTATTTTCTTTTAAAGGAGTTCCAATTCTGCTTTTATTGTATAGTCTGCCGACATCTTTTGGTTTTTTTATTATGATGCTTTGGTCTTTTAGCTCGCCTACTATCTGCATGTACCTATCCGTAAAAAAGACTGGGTATTAGTGTTTTTTGTAGAAATAGGTTGTTTACGTAGTTATTTTTAGAGTTGTTTCTTAATAATCATTTAAGGTGGAGTTAATAACTAGCTTTAGGCGATTAATACGGTAGGTCCCAGTTCCATCCTCT
>Ga0272442_10002638_pt1 | contig 25758 bp, 29 predicted proteins | sample SSMForm2O_FD_200262 | JGI IMG/M metagenome (GOLD analysis project Ga0272442, IMG submission 200262) | Marine sediment archaeal communities from Little Sippewissett salt marsh, Falmouth, MA, United States - SSM-Form-2O | ecosystem: Environmental > Aquatic > Marine > Wetlands > Sediment ... | reverse complement strand
AAATGAGTTCCTCCTGCATTTTTGAATTCTTTGACTGCATCTAAATATCGACCGTCTCTTCGTAAATGCATATGATTATCAAAAATTATCATGATTCTATTCCTTTATAGGTTAAATACATTGGAATATTCATGTACATTATCTAATTATCTGATGAATTTATTGATTCTATTTTAATTCATTAATGCAATTGATAGAATCTTAATTTAATATTTTTTATCAGAGGAAATATATAATTTATATAGCAATATATAAACTAAATACTTTATATAGTATGAATATTATTTTGCTTTTTAAAGATTAGGTGAGGAGAAGATTATATGGAACAAAATAAAAAAAGAATCTTAGCCAGCATTCTGATTTTTGCATTGACATTTAGTGTTCTTGCATTTTCTGGGTGCGTTGAAGAAAATGAAAACATAGTAACAATTGGTACCTCCGCAGATTTCCCACCATTTGAATATCTAGACGATGATGGAAACATTATTGGATTTGATATCGACATGACAAAAGCCATCCTAGAAGATCTTGGTTATACTGTTGAAGTGAAAGATATCACATTTGATTCGTTAATTCCATCACTCCAAACTGGAAAAATCGATGTTATTGCAGCTGCAATGACTATAACAGATAAGCGGGAAGAACAAGTTGATTTCACTGAACCTTATTACGAAGCTGACCAATCAGTATTGGTCATTAATTCATCAACAATAGAGTTAAACAACACTATAGACTTGCAAAATTATACTGTAGGTTCACAAACTGGAAGTACCGGTGCTGCTTGGGTAGAAGAGCATCTAGTTTATAATGGAACAATGGATGATCAGAATTTCAGCAGATATGACACTTATACACTTGCAGTACTTGATCTGATTAATGGAAACATCGATGCTGTAGTACTCGATAAACCAGTAGCAGAAGCATTCATGGAAAATAAAGATGTAAAAATCATTAAAACCATCATTACTGGGGAATCATATGGTTTAGCTGTGCAAAGCGGAGATACAACACTTCTTGAAGAGCTTAATGATGGACTTGCTACATTAATGGACAGTGAGGAATGGACGACACTCATTGAAACCTACTTTGAATAATACACTAAACATCATATTTGAAAATAAGCTAGATATCATGTGATCACTGTGGATTTAGTTACACTCATTGGTTTCCTCCCACGACTTATGGGAGGACTGGTTAACACACTATTGTTAACATTGATGAGTTTAATTTTTGCTACGGTGTTTGGCATGTTACTCGCAATGGGAAGAGTTTATGGTAAAGCACCATTAACTACCATCATCTATGCTTATGAAAAAATCTTCAGAGGAGTTCCGCTCCTCGTTATTTTTTTTCTGGTTTATCTTGGTCTTGGACAAATTGGAATCAATTTACTACCTTTTACCGCAGCAATCCTTGGATTAGCCTTAAGAAGCTCAGCATATCAAGCTCAAATTTTCAGAAGCGCTATTAATTCCATCCCTGAGGGACAAAACATTGCCGCTCGCACACTGGGAATGACAAAAACACAATCCATTATTCACATTATGATCCCTCAAGTTCTTCGATTAAGTATTCCTAGTTGGTCAAATGAATTTACAATTGTGTTAAAAGATACCTCCATTGCATTAGCATTAGGTGTACCAGAATTACTAAGAGTTGCTGGACAAATCTATGCAATTCCAAAATATTTTGATTATATCTTACCGATCTTACTTATTGTTGCGTTAATCTATTTTATCATTGTCTTGTTAGTAAATAAAATCCTTGGATATCTTGAGGAAAAATATAAAATGGCAGGATTTGACGTTTCTGTTGAACGATAAGGAAATGTGGATGAGTGAACTGAGAAATGGTCATGCTCGAATTAAAAAATATACATAAAAAATACGGAGATACTGAAATTCTAAAAGGAGTTACATTTTCCTTAGAAAAGGGAGAAACAAAAGTAATCATAGGTCCAAGTGGAACTGGAAAAAGTACATTACTACGGTGTATTAATCAACTTCATCCACCCGACAAAGGGGAAGTGTGGTTAGACGGGGAAGAAATCACAAATAGAGATATAAACATTAATAAAATCAGACAAAAAATAGGATTTGTTTTTCAAGATTTCAATTTATTCAATCATCTTACAGCACTTCACAATGTAAGTATCGGTCTTGAAAAAGTGAAAAGAATGGAAAAGGAAGAAGCAAAGAAACGAGCCCAGGCTGAACTCAAGAGAGTTGGACTACAAAATCAAGCAGATCAATATCCTGCAGAACTCTCTGGAGGACAGATGCAACGAGTTGGAATTGCTCGAGCTTTGGCAATGGATCCAATGATTATATTATTTGATGAACCAACTTCAGCTCTTGATCCTGAACTTATCGGCGAAGTATTAGAAGTAATGCAAAGCCTCGCTGGAAAAGTGACCATGCTTGTAGTAACTCATGAAATGGGATTTGCTCGTAATGTTGCTGATGAAATCATCTTTATGGAAAACGGTTATGTTGTTGAGTCAGGCTCTCCGATGAGAATGTTTGCTCATCCAACTCATAAAAGAACTGGTGAATTCTTAGGAAAAATCGCTACCCTCTATGGGGAGCATAAGGAGGAATAATACACGGCATCTTCTTTTGTTGATTTTTTTATAGAATCAGCTCCTGATTTATTTCAAGGTCTTCAAATCACCTTATTATTAACTTTTATTTCTTTAGCGTGCGGTTTTGCATTAGGAATTATACTCGCTTTAGGAAAAATATATGGAAATAAGCCGATTTCCTGGTTATCATCGGGATACATTGAAATTATCCGAGGGACACCCCTTCTTGTCCAATTATTCATTTTTTATTATGGATTATCTTCAATAGGGGTAAAAATCGACCCAATAACCGCAGCATTACTTGGCCTCTCCTTAAATAGTGCTGCATACCAAGCTGAATACATTCGAGGATCAATCCAATCCATCCCCTCAGGTCAGATGATTGCTGCTCGTACCCTAGGAATGAACAAGATAGAATCAATCCAATCAATAATTCTTCCTCAAGCCTTACGGATCTCTATACCTGCCTGGTCAAATGAACTTATTTATTTACTGAAATATTCATCACTAGCCTATATCATTCGCGTGGTTGAACTTACCGCTGCGGGTAAATTTATCGCAGCCGATACATTTCGTCATATTGAAGTATTTTTAATGATCGCTTTAATCTATGTAGTATTAACCATCATATTTACTGAAATTCTAGATCGATTCGAAGAAAAAATTAGTATTCCCGGTCTAGGAATGAGAAAAAAATCAGCTCAAAGAGCTGTATTATAAAAAAAAATAGAACAATCATTTAAAATCGATAATGATTTTTCTTATTGAAAAAATAAGAAAAAGTTCGTTCTTCTTTAGGTTCTTTTCCAGTTATCATCTCGATGATTCCTTGTGCAAGAAGCCACCCAAAATATCCCATGAAAAAGGTGAAAAAACCCGTGATACTATACCCAAGGATTACTTGTAAATACGATTCTCCACCCGTAACAAATAAGACCACAATTCCCACAATAATAAAAAGGAAGATAAGTAAGAAAATCCATCTAAGAGCATAAATAGTGACTTTCATGGTTTTAAAAGGTATTTCTTGTAAGCTTATATTTTGATTAAACATTTGAGAGAGCGATGACTGACGTGGATTAAATTTTTTTCCTGACAACGTATTCTTCCTCCTAGAAAACTCGTATGAGTTAAACAATGAAGAGTGATCCCATACTAGTAATGGAACATGGGTTTAAAAAAGATGATTCGCAGTCGTATATGTAGGTGCAAAAGTAAATGAGTATGAATCTACGTAAAAAAGATAGTATCACTCAACTATCAGCAATGATACTGATCACATCACCATCTTTGAGTTCATGATCTGCACCAATCACCCGATGGGCACGAGCATCGATTGCACGAATGAAATGATCGCCAATATCAGTGTGCACTTTATACGCTAAATCTTTTGCCGTTGATCCTTTTGGAATGAGAAATGCATCTGGAAGAACTCGTTTTTCTTTATCAGTTAAATGATGCTCATCTTCAACGGGATATACTACAATGAGATCAAGCATGCTTACGGATTCTTCGATACATCGATATATCCCAGTGGATCCAAATTCATCTAACACATGGGTTTGAATATATTCCAAGGCATGAATTTGTTTTTCAGTTAATGCTGATCGATCAATAATCGTAAAAGAATCTGATCCTGGAGTATAGTCAATCAGGTTATGTTCAGCAGCATTACTTAACGCTAGTTCAGCTTCAGCACTGGTTGGAATTACCCGATATCCTCGATTTTTGATTTCATCTATGAGCCCTTTAATGTGATCTCCAGCAATATCAACCTTGTTTAGTGCGATAAGCATTGGCTTACTTTTCTTACGAACATAATCTGAAAAAGCTAAAAGATGCTCATCTGTCCACATTGAAGGTTTATCCCCATCTAATTGGAGTATACGAATAGCAGATTGGATATGACCTTCTTTAATTCCAAGACCAGTGAGATGTTCGGCAAGTAATCGTTCGATTTTCTGTCCTTCAAGTTGAGCTTTACGCGCAATATTTTCCCAACTTTTCTTTATGATACCGTTAAGCCAGTAGGTGATTTCTTTTTCTAAAAAATCAATATCATTTAACGGATTATAACTTCCTTCTTTACAAGGATTTCCTTCTGAATCAGTACTTCCTGATCCATCCACGATATGAATCAATGCATGTGCTTGTCTGAGCTCATCGAGGAATTTATTACCAAGACCTCGCCCTTGAAACGCATTTGGAACGAGCCCTGCTACATCCAATGCGTCTATAGGAACATAACGGGTTCCAGCAATACACTTTGAATTATGAGGGGTGCAGGTGACATTAAAATCTTTATGGGGGCAAGGTTTTCGAACATACATCACCCCATGATTAGCATCAATTGTGGTAAACGGATAATTTGCAATTTCAGCATGTGCATCTGTTGCTGCATTAAAAAATGTTGATTTTCCAACATTAGGTTTTCCAACAATTCCAATCATCATACTCATTGAGTAGTCTCCTCGGTTTCCATATTTGATTCAAATATCTCCAAATCTTCTTCAAACCGACGAATCTTTTCATCTGCTTCATAATCATAAGGCGCAATAAAAGTCATTCCATGCGATGCATAACAGGTCCCTTGAATTACCGCAGATTTGGCTAAAAGTATTTTGACTCCATCTACATCACCATTCACTTCAGTTTTTTCATCAAGACGAATGGCATCATTGGCTTGAATAGAACCTTTTATGGTATTATTTTTACCAAAGAACGCATTACCACCAGATTTTATATTTCCATTAAACATAGTATCATCTCCAATGATAACGTTTCCTTTCACTTCATATGATCCATGAATCCAGGTCTTTTTGCCAATGCGCAGATTTCCATCAATTGTTGAATTTTTACCAACCATAGAATTATTGGGAACAAATAAAAAAATCTCTGAAATAGGAATGGGTTCGCCTTCATGTTCCTCAAGTTCTGATAGTATTCGTTCTATTTCTTCACTATGGCCCATTTTTAAGAGTTGCATTAAATAAATGAAAATGTAAATAATCATGGGAATTGGACTTCGAATGTTTATCCATCCTTTTGCTTCAAAACCTTCCTTGACATCCACACTATCTCCTACATCCAAATCTCCAGTAACAGAGAGTTTTCCATCAACATTCACTTTCTCCCCAAGATAAACATTTTGTTTGCTCTCGATATTCCCTCGAATTCTAGAAAAAATATCAACTCGAATATCACCAGTTGCAAATAAGTCTCCATCGATGATGACATGTTCACCAATAAAGATTCTTCCCTCTGTTTTAACGCCGAATTGAACAAGACATCGATCACCGATAATCACATCACCAGTGCATTGAATACAGTCTTCCTCGATTATCGTCCCATCCGGTATAACCAGTGTTTGACGGTCAAAAACCATATGCTACTTTGGTATTCATTTACTCGTTATAAATCCACCGGCGGCAAACAGAAAAGAATTGAACAACATGTAATAAATAAAAGGAAAAAAGAGAGGTTTTCGTTTATTCAGTAAGCCAGGTTTCGTCAATACGAGTATAATCCGCTAACTCCTCTTTTGAAAACCATAAATTAATTTCAAATTCCGCAGTATCCAGACCATCCGATCCATGGACAATATTTCTCCCAATGAATTGCCCGAAATCTCCACGAATAGTTCCAGGTGATGCTTCAACAGGGTTTGTTTTACCCATCATTCCTCGAACGATTTCAATGATATTTTCTCCTTCAAGAACCATAGCAACTACTGGAGCAGAAGTGATATAGCTAACCGTTGGTTCAAAAAATGGTTTTCCCTTATGTATTCCATAATGTTTTTCAGCTAACTCCTTACTTACTGAGACAAGCTTCATTGCTACTAATTTAATTCCTTTTTGCTCAAAACGAGAGATAATATTTCCAATAAGTCCACGTTGAACTGCATCGGGTTTAATCATAACAAAAGTTCTCTGTTTAGTCATACTATTTAATCACCTGAATATCTTTTATGAATGGTTGCATAAAATAATTGTATAAAGATATTTTGTTGAATATCATTCAAACCAATGATTGACCGATTACATACATGGAAAAACTCACTATGTTAAAAAGGATATGAGCAATAATAGCAACGGTAAGATTCTGTTTTTTGATGACTACTATTCCAAGAACTGCTCCAGCTATCCCAGTTAGAATCGCTGGATAGATATTACCTGCAGTTAGATGTGCTAGACCAAAAAGAATTGAGGTGATAATAATTGCAATTGGTGCGGAACTCATTTTTTCTATTTTTTCAAGTAAAAAACCTCGATAAAAAATTTCCTCAGTTATCGGTTGAAATATAATTAGAATAAAGGTAGCTGGTAGAGAAAATAATTGTTCAATGTCCTGAATGTTACTTGCATTTTCTAAATCAAAACCGAGTACTGAAAGTAATCCACCAATACAAATAACTACTCCAAACATAACTGCAGCAGTAATGATCCCATAGACAATCGACATATCCAATTTTTCTTTCTTCAATCGAAGAGCACTTACAATTTGTAAAGTTGAATACTTATTTACGAGTTTATACCAGACAAATGGGATCAAAACAAATAAGATGATTACTAGAGTAAATTGTAAGAACAATGCAAAAATCTCAAAAAATATTTTGAATCCTTCAGGGAATTCTCCTATTTGAGATGTGGTGCTTGTAAAATCTCCAAACATTCCAAAATACGTAAAAATTGGAACTACAACAAACATTAAGAAACTAATTAGGAGAAGAAATAAAGCAACTAGATGCACTGGATTTTTGAAATTAAAGTCCATGAGTAGGTGGTATTTACCCATCTTTGATAAAAGTTTTTATATAGGATTGTTTGATACCAGAAAAACACCAAAAGTAAATCGGGCCCGTGGGGTAGCTTGGCCCATCCTCGTGGCTTTGGGAGCCATGAACCCCGATTCAAATTCGGGCGGGCCCATTTCTTCTAAATCTTAATCATTAAAAAAAAATTGAGCTTAATTTTCCTTAAGTAGCATATCAACCTTATTGATAACTTCACCATATACATCTTGATGCAAGGGAAGGGTAAAATAAAACGTACTTCCCTTATCCACCCCATTACTCTCCACCCAAATTTGACCACCATGTTTTTCTACAATTCGTTTACAAATCGGCATTCCAAGACCACTACTTTCAATATTATGTCTACTTTCATCAGCTTTATAGAACTCATCAAACACATGGTTTATTTGTTTTGAAGTCATCCCTTTTCCAGTATCCTGAACAGAGATAGTCAGCATATCTTCTTTTAAAAAGCTATCAATAACAACTGAACCATTCTCAGTAGTATATTTCACTGCATTAGAAATAAGATTGTTCATCAATTCCTCAAACCGTAATACATCAACAGAGACAATAAGATCAAAAGATAAATTTGATAATATAGAAATATGTTTTGTCTCAAACAAATATGAATTTTGCTGAATAATATCATCAACAAGATTTTTTAAATTAACTTGCTCAAAATTTAGCGCCGTATTTGGCGAATTTAACTGAGCTAACTCCAACGTTTTCTTAACCAAATTTTTCATGTATTCTACATTACGTTGAATGACTTCTAAAATTTCCTTATCCTTTTGATTTGTAGTACGCTTGTCTAATATTGGAAGAAGATTGACTAGTGGTCCAAGAGGATTTTTTAAATCATGACCAAGTTGATGAATAAACTCATCCTTCTGCTTAAGTAGCAGCTGAATCTGTTCCGTACGATCTATTACCTTTTTCTCGAGAGTTTCATTCATTCTTTGCAACTCTTTATGAGCCAGTTTTAATTCTTCTTCTGCGTGTTTTCGCTTTGTAATATCTCTAGCTAAACCCATGATATATTCTTTATTTGCAATAACTACTTTTGAAACGGAAATCCCGGCTTCATAAATAGTACCATCCTTTCGTTGATGCCTACCTTCGAAAGTCGCTGGTGGATCATCAGGACCTAATCTCTTCCAATAATTCTGCATATCATTCCTATCTTTTGCATCAGGATCAATATCAAAAACATTCATAGTAAGAAGTTCTTCTCTACTGAATCCAGTGCTTTTTACTGATGCAATATTCACATCAAGAAGATTCCCGTCGGTATCATGAAGAAAAAGCATTTCTGCAGCCTGTTCAACTAATGATCTAAACTTGTTTTCGCTTTCCTTAAGGTTTCTGTCTGACTGAATTTTTTTAGTAATATCCCTTATAACACAAATCAAACCATCATAAACTCCATCTCTTTCAAGGGCCGTTGCCCATATCTCAATTGGAAAAATATGACCATCCTGATGAATAGCTTCTAATTCTACTTTTTTACCATCTTTTCCCTTTTTTATTTCTGTTAACAATTGAATCGCTTTTCTCCATGAATCCTTAGTCATAAATGTTGCAAAGCTTTTCCCTTTTGAATCAGAAAACGAAATGTTAAATATTTTTTGAGATTCATAATTAGCATAAGTGATTCTACCAAATCTATCTACAGTAATTACACCCTCCGGGAGCATTTCAATCAATCGTCTATATTTTTCACTTGTTCTCCTCAACTCAATTTTTGTTTCAGTAAGTTTATTTTGGATGGTAAAATAATTCGATATGGTTGATTTATCTGAATCTTGCATGTTTTCAGATAGTAAAAACATAAATAAAATCAATAAATCACCAAGGAGAAAGGCAAAGAATGAATTTGAATAATCGGTGGAAATCAATTCAATGCCACCAATAATATAACAAATATTTGCTAACAACATCAAAACATTGTACGTATCTCTATTTTTCCATATGTTTATAAAAGAAATTATAACAATTTCACTACTGATAAGAATAGCAATTATTCCCGCATATTCATTTGCAGGCAACGGATTAAAAACAATAAGTGGGAAGAAGAGTATCGAGAGGATAAGAAATACATTATAGATTTTATCAAAACTCACCGTTTTTAAAAAACGGTGGTGAGTAGCCACACCAATAGCAAATACTAACGGATAATATGACCAGTATTGAATATTTTCTAAAATTAAAGGAAAATTAGAACTCACAATATTAGTTATAAAAGCTTCATAAAAATGTGAATAAGATATGATAAAAAAGGCAAATCCAAACATCAATTTACGTTTATCCTTGTCCACCCTATATTTTCTAAAAAATGAGATTCCAATTGCTATTTGGATGATCCCAAGAATAAACCATGAAACATTAAGAATATCAATATTTAACATTAATTCCAGTCCATCTTTACCATTTTATGATAATTCCAAACCTACATCCTAAAGAAAAAAATAAACCATGTTAATTATTATAATCTTTTCGATAATTACTGATTTAATATTGAATCATAATTCTTTATTCTAAATTTTTTTAATTGAATTTACAAATCATTTAAAATATTGAAAAAATAATTTTGCATAGGTATTCTTTCATAAACTATTATATTCACATCATTCAATGTATAAGATTGAAAATGTTTTTGTAATAAGAATAAATGCTATAGTTGATTATGAAAATCTATTCAATTATCGGATCAGGATATGATTCTAATATTTTTGTCGTACCTGGAAAAAAACCTTCCATTATTGATACTGGAACCGGAATGAACAAAGAGCGTGTATTATCACAAATTGCAAATTACCTCGATTTATCTTCAATTTCTCAGATAATACTTACTCATGAACATTTTGATCATACCGGAGGAGTTAAACAACTCTTTGAAGCATCTCAGAATCAAGCAACGGTTATTGCACATGGGAAAGCAGCTGAAAAAATCGAAAAAGGTGAAAGTATGTTTGCTCGATTGCTTGGTGGGACTATGCCCAAGATGCCCGTACATCAAAAACTCTCTGGTGGAGAAATCCTTCAAATCGGTGATTTAGAGTATATGGTAATCTCAACTCCCGGCCATACTCCAGGTTGTATTTGTTTGTATAACAAAGAAACGGAAACCTTATTTTCTGGAGATACTGTATTTGCAAATGGTTCGTTTGGAAGAACAGATCTTGCCGGAGGCAATAGTACAAAGCTAAAACAATCCATCAAACAGTTATCTACTCTACAAATCAATCGTTTATATCCTGGCCACGAGATGATTGTTGAAGATAATGCAGATAAACATATTCAAATGTCATTGAAAAATGTGAATTATTTTGGTTAGATTACATAGACTGGAAAATCACCATGAATAAGATTAGAGATATTCTTAATGAATTAAAATGGAGAAAAAAATTTATTTTTCAAGATACTCAAATTTACTATATTCATCGAGGTGCACCAAATAACACTAAAATTATTAATGGCTCAGAAATAACTTCTATTGATAAAACCTTTATTGAAACTAGAGAATCAATGATTCCACATCACCGCATTTTTAAAATTACATATCATAAACATATTCTCTTCGACAGAAAGAAACACACTTAGTCCAGAAGCATTCTTTGCTCAATTTCTTTTTATTAAAAATAAAACAAAAAGTTTAATCATATCCACCTTATATCTTTTTAATTATTATCAGGGGAGGCTAGAAAAAATGAAAGCCTATCTTCTTCAAATGTTAAAGGAACTTGCATTACTAGGAGCAATTAATAATCGAGTAGAAATTTCTTCATTAGAACTCGCTGATCAACTTGAGACCAGCCAACAAACTGCATCTAGATATGTTCTGGAACTAGACAAACTTGATTTAATTACCCGGGAAATGGGGGTTAAAAAACAATTGATTCAAATCACAGAAAATGGTGCAGATATTCTCAAGGAAGTATACATGCAATACAAACATATTTTTGAACTCCCTCAAAAGATCAGATTTGACGGACACTTGGTTTCGGGAATGGGTGAAGGAACATACTATCTGGGTCAGATGGGATATATTAAACAATTTAATAAACACTGTGGATTCAAACCATATCCAGGGACACTCAATGTTAAAATTCCTCAGATAGAAAAAAATAAGTTACGATTGATTAAACGATTTCCCGGTATGGAAATTGAAGAATTTAAAACTGAGAACAGGACATTTGGAGCGGTGAAATGTTTTCAAGCAACAGTCAATGATGAAGACTGTGTATTAGTATTGCCATCAAGAGGTCATTATTCTAGTATCTTGGAATTTATTTCTCCAAAAAACCTTCGAGAAACTTTAAAATTAAAAGATGGTGACCCCATTCATATAAAGGTCAACATTCAAAAACAAATGGATTAAGACAAGGAGTAATTCGTTTTATGAATACCAATGATGTGGTAGCTTTACTCAATAATATTGCTGACTTAATGGATATTAAAGGTGAAGGATTCTTCAAAACAAGAGCATATCGGATGGCTGCTGAGACCCTTCGTGAACTTGAAGAACCAATAGAACAAGTGGTTAAAGAAGACCGATTACAAGATTTGCCTAATATTGGAAAGGCAATAGCAAAAAAAATATCTACCTATGTTACAACTGGATCACTACCATTTTATGATGAATTAATTAACAAAGTCCCTCTTTCTCTTCTTGATCTATTACAAATACAAAGTTTAGGGCCAAAAAAGGTTGCCACAGTTTACAATGAATTAGGGATTACCACTATTAATGAATTAAAAAAAGCCGCTCAACAACACAAATTACAGGATTTAGAAGGTTTTGGAGTCATCACTGAAAATAATATTTTACGTGGTATCGCTTTACAATCCAAAATTAGCGGACGATCACTCCTTCATTACGCATTACAACAGGGAACGAGATATATTGAATACTTAGAAAAACAAAGAGATATCGATCAGATTAGCCTAGCTGGTAGTCTTCGCAGAAGAAAAGAAACCATTGGCGATATAGACATTTTAACAGCATCAACACAACCAGATACGGTCATGAATACTTTCATCAACTATGATCAAGTGGAAGAAGTGTTATTACAAGGAAAAACAAAAACCAGTGTTAGACTAAAAGACGGGATTCAAGTAGATTTACGTGTAGTTGAAAAGAACAGTTATGGATCAGCACTTCAGTATTTTACCGGATCCAAAGAACATAACGTTCAACTTCGTAGTTTAGCATTAAAACAAAATATGAAGCTTAATGAATACGGCGTTTTTTCAAAAGAAAACGATACATATCTTGCAGGTAAAACCGAAAAAGAAGTATATGAAACCATTGGACTACCCTTTATTCCTCCTGAATTACGAGAAAATAGAGGAGAAATCGAAGCAGCTCAAAAAAATAATTTACCCAATCTTGTCCAATTAAGTGACATCAAGGGTGATTTACATATTCATTCTCATATGAGTGATGGAGTAAATACCATAGAAGAAATCGTTACTGCTGCTGAAAAACTCGGCTATACGTATATTGGAATCACAGACCATTCTCAATCATTAAAAGTTGCTCATGGATTATCACATAAAGAAGTGGAAAAGAAATGCAATCACATCAGAAAAATCAACGAAAATAGTAAAGTAATGGTATTATGTGGAACTGAATGTGACATTAATCTTGATGGTCAACTTGATTACGCTGATGAAACACTAGCATTATTCGATTATGTAGGGATTGGCATTCATACTCATTTTAAAATGGAAAAAGAACAAGTGACAAATCGTATTCTCATCGCATTAGATAATCCATTTGTTACCTTTCTTGCTCATCCTACCTGCAGATTGATTGGTCACCGGCAAGGTTTTGAAATCGATATGGATGCGTTATTTGAAAAAGCAATAAAAACAAATACATATTTAGAAATCAATGCATTTCCAGATCGACTTGATTTAACAGATATTAATGTAAAACATGCAAAAGAAAAAGGTGTAAAATTTATAATTGGAAGTGACTCTCATAATGTAATACATTTATCAAACATGCAGTATGGAGTTGCAACAGCTCGCAGAGGGTGGTTGGAAAAAGAAGATGTACTGAATACCAATTCATTTCCTGAATTAAAAAAACGATTAAATGGGTGAGGAAAAAAACACTATGGATCAGAAGACTGCAGCAAAAAAAATACGATTATTACGAAAGGAAATCAATCATCATAATTACAAATATTATGTAGAAAATAATCCTGAGATCTCTGATTTTGAATTCGACCATTTATTAAAAGAATTAGAAAAACTTGAAGAAGAATTCCCTGATCTAATCACTCCTGATTCTCCCACGCAAAGAGTAGGTGGAGAACCCTTAGCTGAGTTTCAAACCGTTGCACATAAAATCCCCATGCTTTCTCTAGCAAATACCTATAATGAACAAGAGCTCATTGATTTTGATGAACGGGTAAAAAAACGTGTTGGAAACGTTGAATATGTCGTGGAACCGAAAATCGATGGAGCAGGTATCGCACTCTATTATGAAGATGGTGTTTTTGTACGAGGCGCAACGAGAGGCGATGGAAGAAAGGGTGATGACGTTACTCAGAACTTGAAAACCATTCATAGTATCCCCCTCAGATTACAAGGCAATGCATTATCCACGGTTGAAGTCCGTGGTGAAGTCTTTATGACGAAATCAGGCTTTAAACAATACAACAAGGAATTATTAAAAAAAGATAAACAACCCTTTGCTAATCCTAGAAATGCGGCAGCGGGTTCCATACGTCAACTTGATCCGAATATCGTAGCTGAACGACCGCTGGATGCATTCATTTATATTATATCATATACGGAAACTCCCTTTGAAACTCATGAAGAGGTACTCTTCTCTTTAGGAAAAGCTGGATTTAAAACTAATAGGCTAGCTAAAAAAGTTGCTGATATCCACGAAGCGATAACGTATTGTAAAGAGTTAGAGAAAAAACGAGAAAGTCTTGATTATGATATTGATGGTGCAGTACTCAAAGTTAACTCAATTCCTAAGCAAGATGAACTTGGAACTACATCAAAGAATCCTCGATGGGCGATTAGTTATAAGTTTGCAGCTCAACAGGCAACCACCGTTCTCAGAGATATTGATGTACAAGTCGGTCGGACAGGTGTACTTACTCCTGTTGCAATTCTAGATCCAGTTGATGTAGGAGGGGTAACTGTATCCAGGGCGACTTTGCATAATTTTGATGAATTGAAACGAAAAGATATTTGGATTCATGATACGGTTCTTATTGAGCGGAGCGGAGATGTCATACCTCAAGTCGTGAAAAGTATCACGGAAAAACGCTCCGGTAAAGAACAAAAAAAGCCTATTCCAGAAGCCTGTCCGATCTGCAATACACCAGTAAAAAACATCGATGGAGAAGTAGCGATTCGCTGTCCAAATAAGATGTGTCCTGCACGATTGAAATGGCGAATGAAATATTATGCTTCAAGAGATGCAATGGACATCGACCATCTTGGTGAATCAACAATAGATAAACTCCTTGAAAAAGATATGATCAAAACCGTTGCAGACCTTTATGACCTTACCATTGAAGATGTCTTACAACTTGAAGGATTTAAAGAAAAATCTGCTCAAAATCTTATCGATTCCATCAAAAAAAGTAAACATCAAAATCTCTCCCGACTAATCTATGGGCTAGGAATTAGACATGTTGGTAAATATGCTGCTCAACTGCTTTCATCTTATTATTCATCTATCGATAAACTTGCTGAAGCAACAGAAGATGATCTAAAAGAAATCGATGGTCTTGGAGAAAAATCCGCTGAAGCCATCGCCACATTTTTTGCTTCTGAAGAAAACATGAAACTAATCAATAGATTAAAAGAATATGGGATAAATACCGATTCACAAGAGTCGAAGTCCAATCAGATATTCTCTGGGAAAAAATTTGTGTTCACCGGATCATTAGAACATCTTACTCGTTCAAAAGCGGGAGATCTAGTAAAAGAACAAGGCGGGATGGTTTCTTCTTCAGTGAGTAAAAATGTGAACTATGTGGTAATTGGTAAGAATCCTGGATCAAAATATGAAAAAGCAAAAAAACAAGGGATTCCCATCATCAAGGAAGAAGAATTCTTGTATATGACGAAGAAGAAAGAAAAAACGTGATGACTATGGAATGCTCTCAAGAACAAAATAAAACAAAGTACTGTAATTGTACCTATTCATGTAGTAAAAAAGGAAAGTGCTGTGATTGCCTTCACTACCATAGGGAAATGGGTGAACTCCCTGCCTGTTACTTCCCTGATGATGTTGAAAAAACCTATGACCGTAGTATAAAGCGATTTATCCAACTTTACCAGGAACGAGGATCTTGGTGGTAAACCATCGTTTTATCTTTTAATTGATTATTCAATGGTCGAAATGGTGATAGAAACAGTTTGTATCGGCTCGCCAACACCTTTCAAAGTAGTTACCATTCCAATTACTGTGTTTTTAATGAAATCTTTTGGAAATTCACTCAAAGGAATCCTTTTTCCGTTAATTATTAGCTCGATTGTATCATTCATTCTTACTCCACTTTTTTTCTCAGTTCTTCTTCAATTATATCTGTAACGTTATTAATATCCCCATTAAAAGTGAATAGGGTTTGTTTTCTAAGAGGTGTTGTTTCATCCAATCGAATTTTTTGTATGAAATCATCACGAGCTCCTTCTACTAAAATAAGATCAAATGAATCGAATTTACAAATTTTGCGTATTATCTCTTTTATCTCCAATTGATTTCTTATTACAAATGATGTTTCAATGGCGGTTTGAAAACAAGTTATTTTGGCTCCAGCCTCTGTATGCCTCCATGTATCTGTATCCTTGGTATCAATTGAATACGACTTATTCGTTTGTTTTACCGTAGCAACATTAAATCCTTTCTCTGAAAAATGTTTGATTAACCTAGTAATCAAGGTGGTTTTTCCTGAGTTGGAGAATCCATAAAACCCAATAATAACTGGTTTTTTCATATGACTAAAACCATTTGACATTATATTTTTTTAAGGATTGAATAACACAAAAACAAATAGAAACGTATTTTAAATATTTCCTATATTTGCCCCAGCATGGCCCAAAATAGAAATATGCTTATAACTGCTGCGTTAGCAATCATCATTGTTATCGCCATTGGCATCTATGCATATACAACATTTTTTACTGCAAATGAAACTCCATCAGATGAAAATAATGATACAAATGAAACAATATTAACCATTCAATATCTTGGATATAACTACACCTATACATTATCAGACCTTGAAGAATTTGAAGCAGAAACTGGTTTAGGTAGATACATCAAAACAAAACTATTACCCGATACTGTAGTCCTCGGAGAATCATATAATTACACCGGGGTTTCCATTCTAACGCTTCTTGAGGATATAAACGTTTCATTCAATGACTATCTCCTAAATGTCACAGCAACCGATAGTTGGACGACTTCATATACCATGAATCAAACAAATGGTATTGTTGATGTGTACGATGAACAAGGAAATGTTACACACAACGGAAGTGCTCTGATGATCGTTGCATATAAAGAAGATGGATCATATTATTCTGAGATAGATCCTGATGAAGAGATTGGTCCTGTCAGGATTGCCTTTATTGGAGAAAACACACCAATTACTTCTTCGAGTCTCTGGGCAAAAATGGTCGCCTCAATAGAAATAGTTGAACTGATTAAAGCATAATATTTTCTTTTCTCTTCTTTTCTATTTTTTAATTATGAACTCTATTCAGCAAATCATATCAAAGAACAGTGAATTATCCCATGCTAAAATAAATAGGATTTTTAAAAGTAAAAAAAACACCGTTTGTCTTATCACTCTTAATAATAAACAATGTGTTTTAAAGATATATTCTAAGGATAACAAAAAAGGGAAAACCAATGAATATAACCTGTTATCATCATCTGATGGAAACTATGCAAAACCCGAAATCCTCTCTTTTAATAAAGATCAACAATTCATCCTCATGACGTATATTTCTGGGGAAAATATTTGTGATATAATAAATAATGATTCCATAACCATTGAGAAAAAAACTCAGATTATCCATTGTTTGGCTATTTGGTTTTTCCATTTTCACACAACTCATCATCACAATAATACATTTCTTATTCATGGTGATGCGAATTTACGAAATTTCATATTTAAAGAAACGGTCATTGGACTGGATTTTGAAGAAACTCACATGGCAAATCCTATTGAAGATATCGCGACTATTTGTGCATCTATTCTTACAACTGATCCACAGTTTACCGATGAAAAAAAAGAGTTACAGAACCATTTTATCCAAACCTATCAGAATCATACAAATAAAAGATTAGAAAATATACACGATGAAATTAAAAAAGCAATTAAAGAAGTACAAAAAAGAAGGAAAAAAATGGAAAATTAAAAGAAATTAATGATGGTAAAATCCTTTTGAGCGATGCCAATATTTCCCGAATCATCATAACATACTATTTGAATTGTATATTTACCAATTGCTCGCTCATCCCAATTCCATTCATAAGGTGCATATTGTTGTTTTGATAGAATTACATCATCCATAATAAACATGACTTTTGAGATATCATTTTCATCAAAAATGCTTACTTTAAAGGTAATATCTCCAATGATGATAGGCTGAGGATAATTGATGAATTTTTGATCGAAATAATAAATGGCATTCGTTGGCTTATCTATAGAAATATCTGGCGGATTATTATCTGAAGAATGATATACAAATTCTATTTCTTCGATATATTTGGACCATAAGAATGCATCTGTTATCAATCCATCATCCACATAGGCTATTCGAAGCGGACCTCCATGAGCAAGTGGATCTCCATCCTCCTCATAAGCAAGGATCATCTCCACTCCACCGACTCCTTGAGAATTACCTTCCTGATCATATATCCTGATATCCCCCTTTATTTCATCATCTGTATATTTCATTACGTATCCATCATCAGATATAGACACCATATCAAAACTGCTTGGCAACGTTTCAAATTCATTAGCAAGAGTTATCATAGACACACCCGTATACTCATATGGACCTATGACGTCTCCGGTTACCTTTAATCGACCACCACTTCCAGTTATTTGAGGGAAATCTTTTAGATCATCTAAAGAGTATTCTATTTGTTCTCCATTAAAACTTAATGTAAAAAGAGTAACAGCATTATTTTTTACATCCTTTGAGAAAAAATTATTTTTTATTGATTGTTGATTTTTAACAACAAACTCCCCATTTACGAACAAAGAAAATGAAGTTATTAATAGCAATATGATCATTGTCATTGACAATACCCTATAAATTGAATCTTTTATCATAATCCTCTGTAGCAAAATAGGATATTATAATTTTTTGGAAAATTAAATAATAAGGAAGTTATTAAAATAATTATTCAAACAAAATTATCATATGACTATCATAATTTTTATATATGGAAGAGTTCATCCGCAAGCCGATGAATCCAAAAGGAAATCAAAATATCATCCCACTTTTGGCAATGGCGATTCTCATCATCGGATCGGCATCTACTATTTATGTACATGCTAATCAATCGATTCATACTATAGATGGTGACATCATTATAATTAACAATCATTCTTATGATATAAAATCAATTTTTGACATGCATTCCAACATCACCATTGAAACTGATATTGGTGAAAAAACGGGCATATTACTTTCAGAATTCCTCATATCCACCAATATTGATTGCCCAACATGTTATTCTTATGTCATAAAAGCAACAGATGGATATCAGCAAACAGTAGAATGGGATGATATTCAACAAGGCATTTTAACTATTGAAAAAAGAACATATTTTCCACATCTTGCTCATGCATTTTGGGTAAGAGACATTATAGAAATTGAGGTGAAAGAAAATGAATAATTTGAAATTGTTAGCAGGAATGATAGTATTTGGATCGCTCTGGGGTTTTTCAGAATGCATTATAGGACCACTGTTCAGTGATTTAGGTCTACCAAGCGGAATGATTATGACCGGATTTTTTGCTCTTACATTCATGATTATGAGTAGAAGATTATATCCTCATTATGGTATGCAAGCTGGAATGGGACTTATTGCAGGAAGTCTAAGAATGATAAATCCATTTGGTGGTTGTCATCTCTGTTCTGCATTGGCCATCATGGCAGAAGGATTACTCTTCGAATTGATTTTTTATGGAACAACAACATTAGATTTTAAAAATTTAAATACCTGGACAAATAAAATTGGTATTGGGATTTTTTCAACATATTCCATTTATGTTGGAGGATATATCGTCACTCAGATCTTAACTCCTTTAACCTATGGACAATTTTATGTTTCAAATCTTATGACAATGATGCCTCAATACCTTGCAAGAGGGTTGCCTGTTGCATTTGTTGGAGCATTAACTGTACCCCTCGCATTAAGTGTTAAAAAGATTAATTTAAGTCTAAAGGATAGTTTGTATTATCCAACTACTCTTGGATTATCAGCTTTTTGCTGGATTTTTGTTATTGCTAACTGGATAATATATACTGTATAAGGTGTAACTATGGAAAAGCCAAAAACGGTGAAAGTGTTAAAATTTCATCCCTCTAAATGTAAAGGTTGTAAAGAATGTGAAAAAGCGTGTTCACAAATTCATTTTAAAACCAAAGAAGGTGGGGAAAAATCTGCTATACGAATTATAAAAAGTGGAAATTCCTATCAAATGCATGTTTGTGATCAAAGAGGATTATGTCTGGATATGTGTCCTGTTGGAGCACTTACCCGTAAAAAAAATGGTGTCGTCTGGCTTGATAAAAATACCTGTATAGGATGTCAGGCCTGTGTTGGATTCTGTCCAATTGGTGCGATGAGAAAGGCTGATGTTCAAATCGAACCTTTCAAATGTATCTCTTGTGGAGCTTGCGTACGGGCTTGTCCTGAAAACGCACTTGAACTTGTCGAACGAAACATTGAAGATATCAAAGAAGTCGTTTATCACAATCAAGGAAGAGGCCATTAAAATGATAGAAGGACAAATTCCAATTGAAGAATATCAAACCGGTAACTCAACACATGAGTTTAACCTTAAAAACTTACATTCAAAACATAAAATCCTCAAGGAATATAAGTACAAAATAGGTAGTGTTGATCGAGGTTTTGCGAATAGAACGCTTTACATTAATCTTGATTCAAATGAGATAAAAGAAAAACCAGTCACTGAAAAAATGAAAAAACTGTTTACCGGTGGGCGAGGATTTGGATTAAAATTATTATGGGATTCAATTAACCCATCAACCCGATGGGATAGTAAGGAAAATGAATTAATCATCACCACTGGTCCACTCTGTGGGGTAACACAATATCCAGGTTCGGGTAAATCACTCTGTTTAACAATCTCACCATCTACCGATATTATTTGTGATAGTAATGTTGGAGGATTTTTTGGACCGTATCTGAAATTTACCGGATTTGATGCCATTGAAATTCAAGGGAAAGCACGTGAAGACGTTATCATTGTTATCGATGGTGAAAAAGGAACGATTTCCATTGAGACTGCACCAAATGAAGAAACAAACAGTCATTTACTTGCAGAACAACTAACGTATATGTATGCTTCTGAAGATACGGATAAATCAAGACAAAAGATATCTGTCGTCTCGGCTGGAGAAGCCGCTGAACACAGCTATTGGGGCTGTATGAACTTTAGTTTTTATGATATTCGGAGAAAAGTCTGTCGTATGAAACAAGCTGGTCGAGGTGGTCTAGGAACAGTTCTCAGAGATAAGAAGGTAAAAGCAGTAGTAGCAAAAGTAGAACATTTCGATGGTGTTAGTAATCATCCCGCAGACCCGAATAAGCTTGCTGAAATAGGAACGAATCTCCATCGAGAAATTCGAGATCTTGATCGAGATCAATGTAATATGAGAGCAGTCGGAACGGCGCATCTTGCTGAGATCATGAATGAATATGATCTACTTCCCACTGAGAACTATCGATTTGGTAATTTTCCTAAAGCTTCAAAGATCTTTTCACCTGAATTCTTCAAACTCTTTTCAAAAATCATTCCAGATGGATGTTGGCATGGATGTACCATGGCATGTGCAAAAACTGTCGATGCATTCACGGTTATGACCGGACCATATAAAGATGATAAGGTAACTGTTGATGGTCCAGAATATGAAACAGTTGGTTGTGGAGCAAATATGAGCCTATGGGATCCACTTTGGATCCTTGAATTCAATTTCTATTGTGATACCTATGGTATTGATACGATTAGCACCGGTACTGCAATAGCGTATTACATGGAATTATATGAATATGGAATCTTAAATAAGGAACGATGTGATGGACTTGAGCTTTGTTTCGGAAATGCAGAAGCTGTTCTTGAATTCATGCATAGAATGGCACAAGGCGATACTGGTGAATTCGTCACAATCGCAAGTAAGGGCATTCGCCGTGTAAAGGACTGGGTTAAAGAGAAAAAATGGGGAGATCCCTTTTTAATTGAAGAATGCGGTATGGAAAGTAAGGGACTTGAATACTCTGAATATGTAACTAAAGAATCATTAGCCATGCAAGGTGGCTATGGATTAACCTTGAAAGGCCCTCAACATGATGAAGCCTGGCTTATATTCATGGACATGGTGAATAATCAGATTCCTACGTTCCAAGATAAAGCAGAAGCATTGCATTATTTTCCTATGTGGCGGACCTGGTTTGGTTTGAATGGTTTATGTAAATTACCTTGGAACGATGTTGAACCAGCAGATAATGCAGAAACTGATGAACCAGCGAAAGTACCAGGACATGTTCAAAATTATGTGGAATACCAAAATGCTGTAACAGGTTGGAATGTGGATAAAGAAGAACTTATTCTTCAAAGTGAGCGGTGCTATAATTGGCAACGAGCGATGAATGTCTGGTTAGGACGAGGAACCCGTAAGGACGATTGGATTCCTTATCGGAGTATGGGTCCAGTAACAAAAATGGAATATCTCAGCCGACAGGAACGATATGACAAATGTTTACTTGAACAAGTAGGAATCAAAAAAGAAAAACTTGAAACGATGGAAACAGAAGAAAAAATGAAAATTCTTTATGATTATCGTCAGAATCAATATCAAAAACTGATGGATGCTGTCTATCATCGACGTGGATGGACGCCAAATGGAATTCCAACACCTCAAAAGATGAAGGCACTTGGATTTACTGATAAAAAAATGCTTTCAATGCTTCAACGGAAAATAGATAAAGATCATAAAAAAGGATTGAATGCATGGGGTGGATTATACAACTCCGGAGAGAAACCGCCTACTAAAAAAGAAAAATATTGGGAAGCATGGTAACGTTTCATGAATGAAACAAAACAGAAAAGAATACAGGAAACACTTCAATCGAAAACTGTTGGAATAGCAGGAGCTGGAGGACTCGGATCTAACGCTGCAATTGCATTAGTTAGAGCTGGAGTTGGAAAGATTATTATTGTGGATTTTGATGTTGTTGAGCAAAGTAATCTTAGTCGACAATATTATTTTTTGGATCAGATAGGGGCAAAAAAAGTATTTACGTTAAAAAAAAATATTCACCGCATCTACCCAAATACTCAAGTTGAAGCTATTGAATTAACTCTTGAAAAAGGGCGAATGCATGAACCATTTCTTTCTTCTGATGTTATTATTGAAGCGTTAGATGATGCCCAAACCAAAACCAATTTTATCGAAGATATTCAAGTACATCTCCCAAACACACCATTAGTAGCTGCTTCTGGAGTAGCAGGTTATGGTCATAGTGACCGAATCGAGACAAAAAGATTGGATAATCTATACATCTGCTACGATGAACAGGCTGAATCGAGTGAAAATGATGTATTACTTGCTCCTAAGGTTTGTCTTATGGCAAATTGGCAAGCAAACATCGCGTTAGAGCTTCTCCTTGGTGAAGATGAATGAGCATCATAGTTAATGGAAAAGAAGTTGAATATAAAAATAATGAATCAGTTTCAGATTTACTGAAACGAATGCATTATACTTTTCCCTTAATAGTAGTAAAAATTAATGGATTGCTCATTAAAAAAAATCTTTATGCAACGTCAATAGTACCCGATGATTCAGATATTCAAGTTGTCCATATGATTAGTGGAGGCTAAATAGAAAGAAATATTAGTGTTTACCAGGGTTTCATAACACTCTGAAGTTCTTCAAGCTCCTCTTCCTCAACATCAATAATTTCACTTTTTGTAGATAAGAATCTAGAAGAGGTAATAGGGAAATACAAGCTAAAAAACAGAAGAGTAGTTCCAATAATGATACTACTTATTGTTGTAATAAAATCACAAGAAAGATAATAGAGTAAAAAAGCAGTGATTAGAATACTGATGCTAACACCTATTAAGCTTATTACTACTATCTTTTCATTTATTTTTATATTTATTTTTATATCAATCGGTTTATCCTCATCCTGATTCATACCCAAACCACAACATGATAACATCACGTATTGATTTTTATATTTTTTTATAAAAAATAAAATGGTAATTAGAATAATGTATCCATAAATAAATGATATTACTCTCTGTTACAACATCGATTTCAATAAAAAATGTGAATAATAATTTAATATAGTTTTATTATTGAAAAATGTAGGATTTCACAATGAAAAAGAATAATCAATAAAAAAAACATACAATTTGTTGAATCGTATGAATGGGAGAAACCGTAGTGAAATGATTTTTTGTAAAGAACTAGATGAGAAATATCTAAATAAGATAGAAAACATAAAAATTAACCCTATTTTTATCCTTGGACTTCCTAGATCAGGTACAAGTATTTTATACAAAATGTTATCAGAAACAAAAACGGTGAATTGTGTTACTAGTTATCATGTAATTCAATATGATCAAATTCTAAATAATCATATTCATGGAAATGAACAGAAGGCAAAAACACAGATTAACGATTATTTCGATAAAATAAAATTAAAAGACCGGGGGATGGATAAATTAAAGATTTATGCCGATTTCCCAGAAGAATATGGGTATATTCTTGGGAAACAAACCTATGAGATGAATATTGTACCAGAAAATAGGTTTCTTTTTATACAACTCTGTAAAAAGATCCAGTATATTTCAGAAAATGATAAACCATTATTATTGAAGAATCCCTATGATTTTATGAATGTATCATTAATTAAGAATATTTTTCCTAATGCAAAATTTATTTTCATCTCTAGACACCCAGAACAGATCTTGAATTCTTCAATGAATGCCATCAGATCATTATTAAAAAATAGACATCCTTATTCGATGATTACCAATCGAAATTATGCAAGATTTTACAATAATCCGTTAACATTATTTTTCTCCCGTATATTCTTTTTTTATTATCCACTTCTTGGTATGAACTATCTCTTACATTTTTTTAAATCACAGGTAAATGAATTCAATCATCAATTCACTCACTTACCAGAAACCGATTATGTGTTTACAAGCTACGAGGAAATATGTAAAAATCCTTCTCAAACCTTAAAAAAATTAATTACATTTATTGATGTAAAATCAGAAAAAAATATTGATTTTGATAGTTATATCAAACCAAGAAATATTCCTATTGATCCAATCATAATCCGTTTTAGAAAGTTAGTTAAGTTGAAATTAAGAACGTATTATGATCTCTTTGACTATGAATAAAATCTAATTTTTTAGAATATGTCACTCTTCGTTCATTAAAAAAATGATTTAGAAAATAGATACGATAAGTGATAACAACGAAAACATCATCGCATAAATGAAATAGGTCGCATACATAACTGCCCAAGCAGAAGTATTTTCAAAAAACCGTGATGGTTCTTGATCATTCATCATTAACTTGAAAATATAAAATCCTGGAATAGCTAAAAATGTTAAAGCCCAATATGCATCGTGTAAGAATCCTGCATCGATTGCTGCAGGAATAAGAAGAAATGGAAAGAACAAAAAAGGGAAACTGAGAAGTGCAGCCTTTCGAACCCCGTAGGTATTTACTAATGTGTTGGTTCCAGTTTTTTTATCAGCAATACTATCGGTGATATCCTTTGTAATCGAGCCGCCAAATAAAAATAATGAAGCTACACCTGCAATTATCAACGCTACTGGTTGAAACACTGATCCAAACACACTCCAAGAAGCAAGTATTCCTAAAAATCCGCGGGAAAGAGCAATCCATAATTGATTAAAAAATAATCTATCTTTCATCCGTGGAAATGATGAATACGTTATTGTAAAAACAGAAATTGCTAATATTATCAAAAGAAAATTAAGATGAACACATATTGCAAGACTGATTGATATACTATAGAGGGCTATTGCGATTACTTTACCTTGTACTACTGAGAGTAATCCTTTCGGAATTGGTC
>Ga0272442_10002634_pt1 | contig 25809 bp, 61 predicted proteins | sample SSMForm2O_FD_200262 | JGI IMG/M metagenome (GOLD analysis project Ga0272442, IMG submission 200262) | Marine sediment archaeal communities from Little Sippewissett salt marsh, Falmouth, MA, United States - SSM-Form-2O | ecosystem: Environmental > Aquatic > Marine > Wetlands > Sediment ... | reverse complement strand
AGCATCAAAAATAGTAGCTGATTTAGTAAATAAACCAGTAGCACACGCTCCTATTGATAGATTTACAGAAGAAGATGACCCTGAAATGTTTCACATATTTGAGAATATTGCAATACCGGAACTTGCAGGTGAATTTATATCAAATTTTTATTTGCAATGTGTTCTTAAAGGTCTTTGGAAAGCACCAAGAATAAATGATATTAAAGAAGGGCCAGGATTAAATGTTGCTGATATTGATTTTATGGTATCACCCTACGGTTGTATTGGAGAACCTCACAGGGCTTGTTTGGAATTTGATATTCCAGTAATAATGGTAAAAGAAAATACCTGTGTTATGCACGACCCAATTCCAGAAGAGTTTATCATAGTGGATACTTATTGGGAAGCAGCTGGATATATCAAGTCCATGGATATTGGTATTACACCAGAATCCGTAAGAAGACCTTTATCTGATACAATAGTACATAGATGTGAGGAAGAAGAAGTAAAAGAAAAAAAGAAAGGAGGTACATAATATGGCAGCCCATCAATGCAAAAATAAAACCACAGCTAAAGCCTATGCCGCTGATAAAAGAAAAAAAGGCTTTAAGGCAACAATATATCCCTTAAAGGGTAAAGGCTGGGGTGTGTCTGTAACAAAAAAATAGTTTAATATCGGGGTTGTGTTATCACAACCCTGTTACAGTCACTATATAATATTAGATTAAGGAATGTAATACAATGAAGAAGATGTTTGACCCTTACAAAAAAATACAACAAAAGAAAGATGAAAAAGAACCTCTATTATTATTTCCAAATATCAAAAAAGAAATCAATGGAAAAAAATATAATTATGGAGGAGAATATCCTTTTAATAAACATTTAATGTATAAGCTTAGAAAAACTATGAATGGAAATGGATATGATGTTCATTTTCAAAAAAGAAATCAAGAAGGAACATTCATAGTTTGGTGGATTAAAAAAGCACAAAGGAGATGGTAATGTAGTCTTAAAAAAAGACAAAACAGGATATTATGGTCACAAAGGAAAGTGGGTATTGATATCAAAACATGGAGATAAAAGAACAGGAAAAAGAAGAGTATTAAGAATTTATGGTAAAAAGAAGCCAACTAAAAAACAAATATCAAAAGATGAAAGAATAATTGAATATTATAAAAAGAAGGGATAAAATGAAATCAACTTGGTATATAAATCCAAATAAAATTGAAGATATTAAAGTAAAAAAAGTATATCATGACAAGGGCTCAGATTGGGCTGTATTAATTTATTATAATGAAAGAAACATTTTAGGAAATAAAATTGTAGAAGATTATGGTTTATATAAAACTAAACAAGATGCTTTAAAAGCAATGAAAGAAGTCAAAAAAGAATTTAATAGGTGATACTATGCCAAGAAGAGGTTATGGAAAAAAAGACGGAAGTCAAAGAGGTTGGAAAAGTGGCGGTAGAGGAAGAAACAGAACTACCAAATGCCGCCATCCAAAAAAGAGGAGAAGATAGAATGAATTGTAAATATAAAGTTGGAGAAATAGTTTACTGGTATAATATGTACACCAAAAGAAGACGCAGAATGAAAATCAAAAAATGCTTGGGAAAACATAAATATGAATTAGAATATCCTGATGGAAAAGCATTTGGAAAAAGAACAGTTTATGAAGATGACTTGTACAAAAGGAGAAGATAGAATGCACAAAATAGGACATAAAAAGAAATTTAATGGAAAGTACTATGAAGCATTTGCTTATTACAGAACAAAAGCAAAGGCTGATGCAGAAGCAAGCCTTGTTCGTAAGTTAGGTCATAATGCAAGAGTAGTAAAACACGGTAAAGAATATTATTTATATTTAAGAAAATGATATTGTTAATATTATTAGCAATACCATTTACATTATACATTCCGAGTGCTCTATCATTAGCACATCAAATGTGGGGGCAAAAGCCTTTTTAAAAAAATCCCATCCTTTCCTCCTCTCCTCCAAAACAATCCATAATTGCCCCCTTACATTTGATATTGTTTTATATTGATTCTATATTGATTTAATAGTAATTCTAGAGTCAATTTATTAGATTTTATATAGTAGTAGTTACAATATAGTATATAAAAAGATAGGGGAGGGGGTATTATTGTATCCCTTTTTTGAGGTGGAAAGATGCCAAAAAATTCTGTAAATATTGGTTTGAGCATACCGAAGGATATGCACCAATGGTTAGAATCAAAAGAAGGCAAGAGATGTGTACCGAATAAATCACAGATTTTTCAAAATGCAATTAATCACATACGATTTCCCAAAAATAGAAAAATGCATCCAATGTCAATACTTGTTATTGTAATGGGTATGTCATTTGGACTTGCTAGTATAGTGGCATCCAGAACAATGTTTTTTGATTGGATGATGTCTACAACACTATTTTTGATAGGAGCAGTAATCATATTAGCGGCACTAGTAACAATGATTAAAGAATTTAGGGAGAAGAATGCCAGTAGGATACCCTGAGGATTTAGACAAAGAAGTTGCGGTAACAGTAACTCAGTTTGTTTTAAAACCTGAAATCCCAGAGCAGGAAAAAGCTTACTTTCAAAGATTTTATGTAATGTTTTCCAAGATATCAGCTTTAGGTAATATTCAAAGACAGGATATACTTGCATTTAAAATTACTTTTAAAATAGTAGCTATATTATTAGAAAAAGGAATATATGATTATGCCCATGAATTAATGGCTGATTTTCTTATGACATTACAATTATCAAGGTCAGTAGAAGGATTTTGGACATTATATGGACAACAAGGAGTACATAGAACAGAAGAGGTGCAAAGGTTAATGGGACAAGCTAAAAAGAAAAGTTGGACTGAAAAAGTAAAGAGAGCATTTGGTGTTAAGGCTCCAGAGCCACCACCATCTCAATATGGATTAGGAGGATAAAGAATGTATTTTGGTATACAATTTATTTTGTATATAATAGGATATGCAATCATAAGTCTAGTTGTATTTGTACCAAGTGAAATGCAATTTGTAATACCATTTTGGTTTAGATTTGTTGCTTGGTTTATGGCTACATTTCTAGGTTTTGTTGGAATAGTTATAGTATATGGAAGGGCAAGAAGTACAGGAGCAAATCAATTGATTGCTCCAGCTAGACCTGGAACTGTAAAATGGTTTTATTTTTATAGAGATGGAGAGATGAGAATATTACCAAGTAAAAGAGCTGGGGAAGGACAATTGTATTGTGATGAATTAGATGCACAAGTCCCTGATGTTAAAACATATAGTTTATGTGACCATAAAATCAGAATAGTTCCCGAATTAGTAGGACATGCAGTTGATTTAGATTATGTAATGTATGCTGATTTGCTTAAAACAAAATGGGGATTTGAAAACTTAAGACAAGCCAGAGCAGGATGGATAAATGAAAAGTTGCATAGAACAAAAGAAATTATTGATAATGAATATTTAGTGGTTGGAGACCAACCAGTAGAAGGAGGTGAACCAAATGTCTCGCTTAATGAAAAGATTAAGAAACTTTCAAAGAGACCAAATACAACAACCCAATGATTACTATGATGATGACCCATATTTTCCAGAATATGAACCAGAAGAGGCTGGAGGTTATCCGCCAGAATATCAACAACAGATGCAATCAGAATTAGCTCAACAATATGATGCTTTACAAAGAAAGATATCAGAATATGAAAGAGAAATGAAGGCTATAGAAGCAAATAATCCACATACTTTATTTAAAGATGTAGTAAATGACCCAACACCGAAGGGAACATATAAAGTAAGAGTATTCGGTCGTCCAGTTGATTTAGCTTCTTTAGAAAATTATCTTATATATAAGATATCACCAAAAACAGTAACAACCTTAATGAGATATAATGATTCAAAATCAATAGAAGAAGTAAAAGGTTACAGTAAAAGACCCAAAATCAAATTAGGCAAAAGTGGATTAATTTGGATTATAATTGGAGCAGCTATAATGGTAATTATTGGATTATTATTCCTAACAAGTGGACCAAATATGACTGAAATGATGCAAGGATTATTTGGAATGTGATTGTATGGGTTGGATATTTGACCATTATAAAGAACAATTTGAGGAAGGAAAAAGGCAAGGAAAGGAATTAAAGAAAAAACATAAAAAGAAAATTAAAGGATTGTTTAAAAAGGGAGAGGAAGAAAATGGAGAAGGATGATATCAAAAGTGTATATATTGCTTTTAGATATATAGAAGGGATTTGTATTGCAGTATTCCTATTTGGTTTTCTGTGGCATGGAACAGAAGTATTAAACTTAACATTACCACAATTTATGATGTTGTATGGTGGTGTTGGTGCTTTAGTATCAGAAGGGCTTGCAAGAATATTGTTTAAGTTTTTAAAAAAAAACGAAAAATCGGTGAAGGAAACACAGGAGTAAGAATTCAATGGATAGCACTAGCAATAGGTTGTGCATTAGTAGTAGCATTATTGGGAGGAGCTTTAGTTTTATTTCAAACAAAAGCTTTGTGGGATATGGACAGCCCAAATGCTTGTGCTTGGAATGCAACAATGAACGGAACGGCAACAGTATTTTCAACAGATGGAATATTTATGATATTCATAGTAATTATAGTAGCAGCTATAATTGCAGGAATAACATCAACATTTAGAGGATATGGATAAGAGGTGAAAAAATGGTAGAAAGTCAAGACCTAAGAATTAGGTCATATGAAGAACTGCTTTGGGATAAAGTAGTTAAAATGAGTGAAGCAAAAGAAGTTGGTAATGATTACTTCTTTGATGAATTGTTAGATGAAACAGAAATGTTTCTAAAGTTAGTACCAGAAATGTATCAAGTATTTATGGAAAATAAAAACAAATTTGATACATTAGTATCACAAAATTTAACAGAACATAAAAAGTTATTAATATCAATAGAAGATGACATTACCAGAGACTTATTAGATACACAAAAGAAAGCAATAATCAAGTGGGAGTATAGAAGTGATATGCTTGAAATGTTACTTAATCTATTAAATTATTTCCAAATGATTCCTTTTACATCAATAAGTTCAGCTGAGATGGCTGGAGTTGCTGAAATGGAACCAGAAGAGGAAATAGCAGAGCCTACCCAACCTGAACCTGTACCACAAGCAACACCACAACCAATCCAACAACCTCCAGAAACTTTAAAACCAATTCCTACAAATCAACAAATAACCAAACCAACTCCATCAATAACACCACAACAAAGACCTCCAGCACAAATAGAAGAACAACCAAATATGGGAAAAGGTGTTAAACTCAAAAACCCAAAAACTGATTAAATATGAGCAAAGCAAACACAGAATTATCAATATGGATAAGTTACGAAGATACATTAGAAAATCAAAGCAAGTTTCTTAATTGGGTAGAAATATTAGAAAAAAATAAGGGAATTGTTCCTCCTGCCCACAGAAAAACTTTCTTTAAACAATTATCAAAGGCAACCTTAACAGTAGGTCGTGGACAGAAAGTGATATATAAAACTACACAAGGCAAAAGAATTCCAATGGGTAACTTATTATATTTTGGACAAATAATGGCATATCAAACTAAAAAAGTTACTAAATGGAAATATGGTAATAAAGTATATGATATTGATATTGATAAATTGTGGGGTTTGCTTAAAGACCATTTATTAAGAATATTTCCTTATGCTCAAAATGAAGCAATAAGAATGTCAGCAGAAAGATTTAGAGGACAAGCAAAACCAGGTTCAGTAGAATATTTCCCATCAACAAGGAGCTTTAGAGAATGAGTAAAATAACAGATAAATCATTTTCATCGAAACAAGAAGCAGCCTTTGTAGAAATAATGGATAGAATTCATACTCAAAATGATGACATTGGAGCAATATTTCTTGAGGCAACAGGAATCCCAGGTGTTGGTAAAACAGCAGTAATATTAACTTTTTTAGAAGACACCCTAATAAACCATCCTAACCAAAAATGCTTCTGGAGAAATCCATATAATGCTCCTTTCCAATTTACAAAACTTGGTCCTGGTAAATGGGAAATATTTGTAGAGGCTGATTCTGGAATTACATTTCATGATAGAGATGCAAGAAATCAATTAATTGATATCCCTTTTAAAACATTTACATCATTTGATGACCTTTATGAAAAGGCAACACCAGGAAAATGTTCTGCAGTATTTTTTGCAAATCAATTAAAATGGATAGATTTTTTAAGATATTTAAATGGTGTTGGAGAATGGACACATGTATTCTTTGATGAATATGGAGAATTATTTCCATTTGGTTCCAGTGGAATTCTATATAAGAAAATTCAGGAAGCATCTGATATATTAAAGGAAGTAAGAAAGTGTAGAACAAATGTTTATGCTACTACACAAGTAACATCTGATGTAGATTATAGAGTAAGAAACAAATTAATGGTTTTGGTTTATATGTATGGAGCTAAACCAATGGCTCGTAGTAAAGTATCACAAAGAGCAATTGATAGATTAGACCGTGATATTGTAAAAGGAAATGAAGGATGGATTGAATACGGTTACGGTATTTTTGGTAAAGGTCGATTTACTAAAATTTATAAACCAATTAAAGGACAAAATTGGGAAGCACATTTACCAGAAGATGCATTATCAATAATGGATTATTCAGCACAATCAGTAGAAGAAAGAACTGCAGGAAGACCTTCTTCATAAACTATTAAATTTTTCAAAACATTTATATACCTTCAAAATCATTTCCTCTAAAAGAAAGGAGGGACTTGATAATGGAAAATGATAAAGAAAATATAGAAGCAGATAATAAACCAACCGCAATGGACATTACAAATGAAGTAGTTGCTTTTCAACAAAAGAAAGAACAACTCTTAAAAGAAAGAGGACCACCAAAACCTAAAATAGAAAAAACAAAACCAGAAATTGATAATACACATCTTTTAAAATTTAAAGAAAAGATATCAAAAGATTTCAATCTAACATGTAGAGAAACAAAAGATGGAAAACATATAATGTATTATAAGGAATTTAAAATGATAGAACTTTTGCCAAGAAAGCAATGGTGGTATGGTGTTTGTAGAGAAGTACCAGAACAAGATAATGTTTGGAAAGCATTTAGAGTTAACAGTGAAAAAGATGAACAAAAGCATTATGAACACTTAAAAACATTAGTTAAAATAAATTCGGAAAATGAATAAAGGACGATTTCAAAAAGGACATAACTTTGATTGGTTACCAACAAGAACTATTGTATGCCCTGTTTGTGGAAAAACTTTTACAACTAAAAATCCAAGAAAAAAATACTGTAATAATCCTTGCACAAAATCAAAAGAAAGATATTTAATTGAAAAAAGATATTTTATTATTACATCAATAAGACAAACATATGTAAATTTAATTGAAGAAAATCCTTATAAAGCAAAATTGTTTAAAGAACAAATGGAACAAGAAGAAGGGCCAGAATTTACTAAAATGGTTTTAGGTAACATTTTACATAATAAACTTGATGAAAAAGAAGTAAGACAAACATACAAAAGAATGAAAAGATATGAAAATGTAATTGATTATAGTAAAGATAAAGCACCAAAGTATGTTTGTCCAAAATGTGGTAAACCTTATTACAGTAAAGAACATTATAGAAGACATTATGAAGAATGTAAAGGTAACCCTTAAAAAACTATTAAAAGTTCCAAAACCTTTATATATGAATATTACATTAGTATCATTGGTGATACGAAATGGAAATAAATGTTTATTACCCAAAAAGAAAAGAAGCAAGTGATTTCAAAAATCGCTGGGACATAAAAGTTGGTTATGAAAACCAAACCCCAACAAAAGTAGATATTGAAAAAGATTATGCAGAGTTGCCAATATCACAAGATGTTTGGAACGTAATGGATGAAGAAATTGATATTGGTTCAGAGGAACTTATTTTGGAAGGTTTATTTAGAATGATGAATCAAGAATCAAATCCAATGACAACAAATGAAATGCAAGATTGGATTAGAAACAATGTAACACATACATCAATGTCAGTTGGTGATGTAGTAAGTATCAATGACATGTATTTTGTTTGTATGAATGAATGTTGGAAAGAGGTGCAATAAAATGTCACATGTATATGCAAGAGATTTAAAACCTGAAGTATTAAATGATACATTTATGGGAAAAGGATTTGAAAAATTATTAAAGGAAGCAGAAGCAAAAGATGTTGACCTTATTGTTGGAGAATATTATCCAAATGCGGTACTGGAGGATTAAAAATGGAAATAGATGTTAAAATATTAAACCCAACAGAGCCAGAAGCAAGACACCTTACCCAAGATGATGTTTGGGGCAAGATGGAAATGGAATCAGAATACATCCCAAAAATACCAATCAAATGGATACATCATGGAATGGTAGTTGCCTCAAGTGCAGATGATGGTCTCCCAAAAGTTTGTCCAGTTTGGGGAGATGAGTTACCATACAAATCAGTCACAGTAATTTGCCGACCTTGTTTTGAACAAGAAGTCAAATATTGGCTTGAATATGTTCATGGTGGTGGTTCAGTAACTCGTAGAAAAGTAATAAGTAAGAATGAAATTGCTTTAAGAAGCGATTATCAGGCATGGTGATTGATTTGGAAGAAAAATTTACAGATAAAATGTTAGGAAAAAAGTTACACGACCTAACATTTACATTTTCTTTTAGATTGTCAGTTCATGAATTACAATTATTAGAAAATTATTATCCTGTAACAATATCAATAAAAGGTGAAAAGTTTACCTTGTCAAGAAATCAGGAGGATAAAAAATGAATAGTTGGTTTGAAGTATCAAAAGATGGACTTGCTCAATTACAAAAAGGTAAGTCCAAAACTTTCATAATTAATGAACTCATTCAAAACGCCTTTGATGAAGACATTACAATATGCAAAGTTGATATTGGATTTTATAAAGGTCACTTGAACATAAAAGTTTACGATGACAGTCCCCACGGTTTTAGGCACTTATCCCATTCGTATACATTATATGCTGACACATATAAAAGAAAGGACCCAAAAAAGAGAGGTCGCTTTAATTTAGGTGAAAAACAAGTATTATCAATTTGTAAAAGAGCAGAAGTTCAAACCACAACTGGAACAGTAATATTTGATGAAACTGGTCGTCACGAGAAACCAGAAAAAACTAAAAAAGGTTCTCTTGTGGAGATATCATTAGATGCAACAGAAGATGAATTTAATGAACTATTAAATCATACAAAACTTTTATTAGTACCAGAAAGCATTAAATTTGTGGTAAATGATAAAGTGATTAAATCAAAACCTGTATTCAAATCATTTGATTGTTCCTTACTTACAGAAGTATTAGAACAAGATGTAATGAGACATAGATGGAGAAAGACACAAATCAATTTAATTGAACATAATAATGATACATCATACATATATGAAATGGGAATACCAATAGTCAAAACTGATTGTCCGTGGCATATAGATGTACAACAAAAGATTCAACTTAATATAGACAGAGACAACATCCAGCAATCGTATCTCCAAGACCTATATTCAGAAGTGCTCAACAATACATATGATGATATTGAAGAGCCTTCTGCAATATGGGTTCGTACTGGAATGAAAGATGAGAGAATCAAAAAGGAAACAGTACAAGGAATCATCAATAAAAGATTTGGTGATAAAGTTGCATCAGTAAATCCCTTTGATGATAATGCAAATGATGAAGCAGTTGCACATGGATACAATGTAATTAGAGGTTCACAAATGAGTAAAGAGGAATGGAATCAAGTTAAGAAGTATGATATCATTCCTTCCACAAGTGCAAAGTTTGGAGCATCAGGTCTTGCATCAGAAAAGGTTATTACACCAAATGATAATCAATTAAAGTTTGCAGAGTTTTCCCAAAAAGTTGCAAAGGACTTTTTTGGTATTAATATCAAAGTAGACTTTGTTCGTTCAAACATAGCTGCCTCTGCCTTTTATGGTGGTCGTGAACTTACTTATAACTTGGCAAAGTTACCCAAATACTTTTTTCATGATTTAACTGAAGCAAATATTGCATTACTTGTACATGAGTTGGGACATGAGAAAGGAAATCATACAGAACACAATTATCATAATTGTATTACACAACTAACTGGTTGGTTGGTAATGAAGGCTTTAGAGGACCCAGCCTTCTTTGAGGTGTATTAAATGATTCAAGATTTAATACCAATAACTTACAAGGTTAAAGATTTCATAAAATCAATTGGATTTGTAAACAATAATAAACAAATTAGAAAGGATGTAAAAAAGAATGAGGAACTAATAAGGAGGTAAAATATGTGCAACCATGAGGACATGAAAGTGGTTGGGGAATGGAAACCCTATAAGTTAGACATTTCACTACTAGTACGAGAATGTCCAACTTGTGGTGCAATACATTTGGGAAATGGTCCAGATTGTTATGAACCAACAGACCATCAACCACATTGGTCGTTGGATAAATAAAACTATTAAAAAGTTCTAAAACCTTATATATAAGTAGTTTCATTTCTACAATTAGAAAAAAGGAAGTAATTAATATGAAATGGGAAGAAGTAGAAATAAAAAAGGCTGATGAAGTCCCACTGGTCGATGAAGTAACCTTAATTGCTCATGAAAGAGAAACAGGTTACAAGGCAATTGTTAACCGTCAAAATATGGAAACCATTTGTGTTGTTCCTGATACACATCAAATAGTACAACATAATCAAGTTTTAAAAGAAGTTCAAAAACTTGACAATTTTGTTGTTAGAAAAATGGAACTTACAAAAAATGGTAAAATGTTAATGGTAGAAGTTACAGAGCAACAACCAAAGAAAATAGAATTGATGCCAAAAGATTATTTAGATGTTGGTGTGAGAGTTTTCAACGATTATGGAAGAAATGCTGGTTTATCAGTACAGGCATTTGGAACCCGCCTTGCTTGTATGAATGGAGTAGTTGCTCCTAAATTTGGACAAAAGATACCTATACAAGCATTTGGAACAGCAGAATTTTCAAAAGAGATGGCAATAAGAATCAATGAAGCATTTGCAGTTTGGCAAGATACAAACACAAATGAAATATTTGAAAGAGCAGCCAAAACAACAGTAAGTGTAAAAGATATTTTAGAAGACCACAGTTTTTTGCCAAAAAAATACATGGAAGAAGTAATAAAGCAATTAAAAGATAAAGAGACCTTGTATGATATTTGGAATGCTTACACCCAAGTAATAACACATAAGATGGCACCTAACATAAAAGATATTGGAACAATCAATCTGCAAAAGAGGGCAAACAAAGTATTAACCATTGAGGTGGAAACACCTTAATTTTTTTCTTTTGATGTGATAAATATGGAAGAAGTAACTTTAAAAATAAAACATTATTTTGATGCGGCTCATAAATTACTTAATTATGAAGGTAAATGTGCTAATCTCCATGGACATCGTTGGCACGTAACTATATTTGCAAGAGGCATTCCAAATAATAATGGTATGTTAATTGATTTTACAAAAGTAAAAGGTATAATTGATGAACTTGACCATCAATATTTGAATGACCTTGTTGATTTTAATCCAACAGCAGAGAATTTAGCTATTTATTTATTAAACAAATTTGAAAAAATAGACCCACAAATTGACTTTAAAGTTAGATTATGGGAATCACCATCTTGCTCAGTAGAAGCAAAAAATGAAAACTTTTAATCTATTAAAAATATAACAACCTTTAAATAATCCCAAAAGTATGTAAAGTAGGGAAAACAGTATGGTAAGAATAAATTGTGGTGTTGAACCTGTACATTTGGCTGACCAACACTTAGTTGCTGAATATAGAGAAATACTTTTAGCATTTGGTTATTATGATAATAATGGAAATGGAATAAAAGAGGCAACAAATAACCTTAAACATCCAATTAGATTTTATCATAATAAAAGACAGTATCTTATCAAAAGATTCTATAATTTAAAAGAAGAAATGATAAAAAGAGGAATGAAACCTAAAAAAGATATTGAATTAAAAAATGTTAAAATGATTCTTTACCAAGATTTTAAACCAAAACAAAATCATATTGAAAGAATTAAAGATAGAATAACTGAAAGGTTATATCAAAAACCAGGCTGGTATAGATATTGTGGAGAGTATCAACCACCTGAATTTTTTGAAGAGTTGATGAAATGAAAAAATATATATCAATAATGATACTAATATTATTAACAATAGTATCAATAAATGTGGAAGGAGAAGAAATACCAACAGCAGTAGGAACATTTACTTGTAATCAAAATCAAGTATATATTGGTGATACTTTTTATGTTACATTTTGGATAGATACTAATTTTGAAACAGGAGCAGTAACAGCAAGACAAATTAAATGGACAGAACATGCTGACCTTTTATTTCAGGGAGGTAAAGGAGCTATTTTTTTAGACCCATGGAATGTATCAATGACAGATGATGGAGACTTACAATCACAAGGTAATTTAACTTATTTGATGGTTCTTGATATGGAAAATAAACATTATGGAAACTCAACAGTTTTTCAAATGCAATTTATGGCTAAATCAAAAGGAACGTTTCAATTATGGATTCCAAATGTAATTGATTATGGACCAGCTTCAGGACAACCAGGATTAGATGTTGCTTTAGCTGATAATGCTTATACTAATGTTTTTAAATTACAAGTTAAAGAAGAAGATGGAGGAAGCAATGGAGGCTCTGGAGGAGGAGGTTCCGGTGGCGGTGGAGGAGGGGGTGGATATGTTCCACCTACAAATTATCCTCCTACTGCTATTTTACCAACAAAGCATTACAATGCAACAATTAATCAAACAATTACATTTGATGGTACTGGTAGTTATGATGATAAAGATATTGTTTTATATCATTGGTTCTTTGGAGATGAAAATAATGTATCATGTAATTGTTCAACTTATACTTATACTTATACAAAATTAGGAAACTTTACAGTGACATTAACTGTTAAGGATGAGGAAGGATTAACAGATATGACAACAACAAATGTTTGGGTTAAACCGCCTTTTATTCCAGATGAACCTGATGAACCAGATGAACCTGATACAAATGATACAGAAATTCCTGATAATAATCAAACAGATAAACCAGATGATAAACAAGAGGAAGGTATTGATTTAATATCAGTTACAGCTATTTTAATAGGAATTATTATAGTATTAGCAATCATAACTATATTAAGAAGAAAATAAGTAAGGAGAGAATAGGATGGATGAATTTGGAAAGTTAGAATTAGTAGACCGAGAAGTATTCTGGATTTCGTATAATAGAAGAGATAATTGATATTTAGGAAAACTATTAAATAAAACACCATCTTTATATATCAGAAGTTCAGTTTTGGTTTAAAGGTGGAATATATGAAGAGAGAAGAAACAGTAGTAATATGTGAAAGATGTGGAAAGGAAATAACACTCAGAGCAAGCAAAGTACTAGGTCTTCGTAAATCAGCACCATACCCAAAAAACTGGAATAAAATATGGAATAAAAAAAGAGTTTGTGAAAACTGTAATGCTGACTTTTTAGAAGTATGGCAAAAATATATGAACTCTGGAATAGTAAAACAAGAAATAGAACTACAACATTAAAAATTGTTGGGGCAATTTGCCCCTCATACTTTCTATTAAATAAACATAAACATTTAAATATAATTAATTAATTTAAAAAATAGGTAAAAATATGAAAGAAGAGGAAATGATGAAAAAAGGTTATCTTTGTAATAATGAAAATGCAAAGAAAATAGAAGCAATAATACAAAAACATAAAACAAGAACAGAACGTATTATATAAAAAGGAGATAGATAAAAATGCCAATAAATCCAAATCCAAAACCATATAGACCAGGAAGACAAAATAAACCTAGATTTGATTTTGGTCACAAACCATGGACACCAAGTAGGGCTACACCACAAAAAAAGCCTGAAGAAAAACATTTTTGGTCTGCACAACAATGGGAAGATTGGGCAACTTCAGTATATGAAGAAAACCCAGATGCAGAGCTCCCAGACTGGTTTATAGAATATATGGAAGCAAAAAATGAATATGAAGAGTAAATGAGGCTTATGTATGGTATTGGAACTATGTTACAGTTTAGTGATATTAGGAATATCACTATTAATAATTGTAACAATAAGAGTTATACGCCGTACAACAGAAGAAAAACTCAACAATCAATATGAGTTTTAGGAGGAAGGGAAAATGAAAGTATATGAAGTAGAGGCATTTTCTTTAGGTGATAAAAATGTTGGTGATAGGATTATTTTTAAATCACTTGAAGATATGGAAAAGGCATATGATGACATTGACAACGGTCGTGACATTTATGTGCAAGAAGCAGATGGATTGATTTCCAAGATTTTGAATCAAGCAATAAATTCAAAAATCTATGAAGGAACAATCAAATTAAGTGCAAGAAAAGGAAAAGATGAAGTAATAGAAAAGGTGAGCTAAAATGATAGAGCTAATAATGAGTTTATGGTGGTTATGGATAATATTAATACCAATAATTGCTATAGTAGTAGCCGCAGTTTTGTATACAATTGTACCAGCGGATAAGGCAGATGTAGTAATCCAAAGAGGACGAAGGCGTGTATTTAGTTCGCACCCTGATTATCAAGAAGCGGGAAATAAGAAAGCAGCTTATTTTAAGATACCAGGATGGGTACCTGGATATGGTATGGTAGTACATAGAATGCCATTAAAAATATTATCAATACCAATACCTGATTTTTTAGCTTTTGATAAAGATAGAGCAAGATTTGTTTGTGATATTGTTGCTTATGCCGTTATTAAAGACCCTGTAACAGCAGCTATGCGTTTTCCATCCAACTTAGAAGAACTTGGTGGGGATATATCAAAAGTTGTAAGAGCAACAACACGTGACAGCACAACAAAGAAACCAATAAGAGAAATTATTAATGACAGAGAAGGTATAATTAAAACAATTAATGAACCTTTAAGTGAAGCATTATCGCATTGGGGATTAGATTTACGTGATGTTGAGTTAGTAGAGTTTAAAGACCCAGAAAAACCAATTTATGAAGGAGAAGAACCACCTCAAGTAATTAAAGATATTTCAAGTATTATTGAGGTACAAATTAGTTCAGAGGCAAGACAAAAGAATGCAGAACAACTTAAAATAGCCCGTCTTAAAGAAGCAGAAGCAGAAGAGATAGCAAAGATGAGAGAATTGCAGAGAGATGAAGAAATTGGAAAACGTGACAAGAAAAAGGAACAAGAAGTTTACAAAGAAGCAAAGAAAGCCAAAGAAGAAGAATTAGAAGTAGAAAAAGTTAACAAAGTTAAATCACAAGACATTGAAAGGGAAAGAGCAGTTGTAGAAGCAAATCAAAAGAAAGAAGTAGAAACAGTTATTAAGGAACAAAAACAATTATCTGGTCAGGGTGACCGCTTACAGCAAGAAGAACAAGCAAAAGGTAAAGCAGCTTTTATCAGAGAAGAAGGTTTTGCTAACGCAGAAGCAAAAGAGAAATTACAAGATGCATTAAATAAATTTAAAGAAAATGCAATACTTGCTTTGGTAGCAGAGATATTAGTTGAGAAAGATAGACAAATTGGAATAGAAACAGCAAAAGCATTATCACAAGCAGACCTTAAAGTGTTCAGTGGTGGAGAAGCTGGTAAAGGTGGATTTGATTTAGGTCAACTAGTTAAATCACTTGAAGTAGCAGATGAAGGAAGTGCATTATCACTAAAGAACAGAATAGCACAACCAAATGACCTAGGTTTCAAGAAACTAGACATAGATAAACTAATGGGAATAATATCAGAAAGAAAAGACCTACAACAAAAAATCAAAAAAGCAATAGCAGAAAAAGAACAAGCAGAAGCAGAATCAAAAGAAGTAAAGCCAAAAACAAAAAAGGGAAGACGTAAAAACCTTCCTTAATCTTTTCTTTTGATGTGAAACAATGATAAAAACAAAGTATTGGCGTGAATACTGCTCCAATGATATTGATTCTAAAATAAATAATTGGTTAAATGATAAACCAAATATAGTTGTTTTAGACATTAAAATGAAAGCTAGTGGTTCATACGTTTATATTTTGATTTTATATAAAGAAGGAGGAAAGAAATGAAAAGAAAAGGTAAATTTTTAATACTTGAAAATGGTGATAATGATATCATTAATATAAAACATATTTGTTCATTAGAAAAGTATTATAAGAAGGGAACAAAAATTAAATTAATGAATGGAAGCGATTGTTATATTGATGATAAAAACCCAGAAGAAGTTTTAGGTTATTTAGGAGGAAAAAAATATGATTGAAGAAACAGAACAATATGTAGAAATAGGTGAGATGATAGGAAGAAGAGTAACAGTTTATCTTGTTGATTATGAACCTGTTGATGGTAAATTACATTCAATAACAAGTCATGGAATATTAGTTAAAAATACAGAAGAGAATACATATGAAATATTTCCATGGTGGCAAGTTAAGTGTATAGTTCATGATACAGGTAAACCAAAGGAGACAGAACAAGTAAAAGAAAAAGGAAATGTTATGGAAGAATCAAAAGAATGGAAACCAGAAATAATAGAATCCCCAAAAACAATTGTTACTGATAATATCCCAGAAGATTATGATTGGGATTGGGAAGAAGAAGATATAGAAATCATAGTTGAAGATAATGAGGGAGATACAGTTCTTGATATTTATTTAGAATCTGAAAAAATAGAAGTCCTAGATAAAAAAGATTTAGAGCTTGCAAAGAAACTTGCTAGAGCATTAGAAATAAACAGCATTATAAAAGATTATACAAAATAAAGGGATTAAAGTGAAACCAGATACGTGGGGAGATACTTCCAAAGTTAACAATCAAAAACTTAAGAAGGTCGAAAAATTAAAAAAGAAAAGAGATAGAATTGAAAAAACAACTTATACTCCAAATTTAATCCCCTTTATTAAATATTCTTTAGCTATTATGTTTATTGCTGGAGTTGGTTATATGATGTATCATTTTTTGTCTAATATTGATTCTATAAATAATTTATTTGAAGATTTAGGATTTCCATCATCAATAAAATTTATAATTTGGTTTCCTTTAATAATGATAGTTATGATGTCTCTATTTAAAATGTTTACGAGACCATATAGAGGTTGTTTGTAATGTACGAACATAAGGTAAATTCTCCATATGTTTTACGAACTAAAATAAAAAATAATATATGGTTACATGTTTCTGATAATGATAATGTTGTTGTAGAAACCAGAGTAAAAGATATGGTAATTGGTACAAGATTAACAGATTTACATTTTTCAGAATCATGGATAGAAATAGATACTAATAAAAATATAAATACACCAAATGTTTTTTTAATAAGAACAAGATATTGGACACCACCAGATTTTGTAATGTGAGGAAATAACATGGAATGTGAACATGAATTTATAGAAATAAAAGATGCAAGTGATTTTGTTCATACAGTTAAAATACTAAAATGTACTAAATGTCATGAGGAGTTTTTATCAATTGATGGATATATACATAAAAGGAAAAAAATAGATAATCCGGAGGGAATGTTATGAAGCAAATAATAGTAACAACAGATAAGATAGGGTTTCATAAATATGATGGAGCACCAGAGAAAGTAAAGTTTTTAAGAAACTTACATCGTCATAAATTCTATATCAAAATGGGTATAGAAGTATTTCATGATGATAGAGAATTAGAATTTTTTACAGTACAAGATGCATTGAATGATTTTTTAAAGGATAAGAATCAAATTGGGTCTTGTGAAATGCTGGCAACAGAAATATATGAATGGATAAAAACAACATATGAAAAAAATAAAGGAAGAAAATGTTTTGTTGAAGTTTGGGAAGATAAAGAAAATGGAGCGCGTGTAGAATGAAGATTTGGTATTTACCTTTAGAACCTTTAGAGATGAGATATACAAAAATGCAAGATGAGGAAACACAGAAACATTTTAAAGAACATAATTTTGATTATGAAACTATATATGGAGAACCATTAAGTAGTGAAATAAAAACAGGAGCATTTCTTGATGCTAATAGTACTAATCATTACAAATTTACTCAATTGATGAAAGTAACAAAACTTTTTAATGAAGGACAAATCAAAAGAGGAGATATGTTTTATATTAGTGACTTGTGGTTTCCAGGTATAGAGGCAATAAGATATATGGCATACTTCAATAAAGTAGAACCTATTGGAATAAGTGGGATATTACATGCTGGGAGTTTTACTGATACTGATTATGTTAATGATATGAAATATTGGGCAAGAGACCAAGAACTGTCATGGATTAAACAAAGTGATATTATCTTTTTAGGTTCAGAACAAACAAGACAGGATTTGATATCTAAATTTAATTTATCAATAACAGAATTACAGAAGTTAAAAGTTACAGGACTTGCATTTGATAGTAAAAGATTATCAAAATATCAAAAAACATGGTCAGAAAAGAAAAATCAAATAATCTTTCCACATAGATTAGATGATGAGAAACAACCCTTTTTAATGGAGACAATTGAAAAACTTTATCCAGATATCAAAGTGATTTATACTCATAAACATAAATATTCAAAAGATGAATATTATAAAATATTGGGAGAATCAAAAGTATTATTTTCAGGAAGTCTTCAAGAGAATTATGGATATAGTGTTTTGGAGGCTATAACATTAGGTGTTAATCCTGTTTTACCTTTTAACAGAACATCTAATTATAAATATATATATCCAAATAAAGTATTATATAAATCATTTGAGGAGGCGGTAGAGAAGGTAAAAGAGTTTTTAGATAAACCAATAAATTTGAGGTATATAGGACAATATTATGATAATAGTTTAAATAGACAAATGAAATGTTTAAAAGATTGGGAAAGAAACTATTAAATAAACAATTAACTTTAAATATAAAGAAGCAAATAAAAGGAGATGATATAAAATGGTAGACCCATTTAGTTTGTATAGACAACCAAAAGTAAAAAGATTACTTAATCAAATATTAATGGTAGTAGTTGTAGTCATAATATTATATAGTATATCAGAATTAATGTTAAACTATAACTTTGATGTAATATCTTGGTTAGGAAGTCCTTCTGGTGTTACTATGCTTGTTACAGTAATTTTAGGTTGGGTTGGTTATTTGATGTTAAATGGAAAATTTGTTCCTCCAGTTGATTATCAAGGAAAAAGACCCCCACAAAGAAAACCACAAGGACAATATCAAAGACCACCACAACAATATCGACCAAGTGAAATTCAAGTTGATACTTGTAGTTTTTGTGGTAAACAATATCCAGTAAAATCAATGAGAGAATTTACAGATAAAGCTGGATATAGATTATTAGTATGTAATGAGTGCTTAAAATGAACAGAGAACATAGTGAATTATTAAGATGGACAGGTCATGTTTTTACTATAGTGGCAGCCATCTTATTTTATGTTCACTTGTTTACAGCAGCTCTTCATGGTAAATTTACAGTAAAGGTTTACTTCAATTATTTTGGAGAAGGATTAGTTGAATTGATTATTTTTGTTATAGTACTTCCTTTTATTGCATTTTCGGGGATTATGCAATTAAAAGAAACTTATGATGTTTTAAAAGAAAGGAGGAAAAAGAAAAAATGAAAAAAGAAGTAAACCTTTGGATAGAAAATGATATTCCAATAGGTATGATATATGATGGTGATTTTTATCATATCACCAAACAGAAGCAAGTGAAGTATCAAGTATCAATGACAGCAACTCCAGTATCAAAAAAGACACAAGAAAGATTAACAGCTAATACCAAAAAAGGAAAAACTTTAGAAAATCACAGAAAACTTGGAGCAAAGTATATTGGCAAATGTGATGGAATGAGAATCATAAAACAATTAGTTGATGAACTTAAAGGTGTATTTCATGAGACAAAACGAAAGGCAATTATCAAAAAATGGTATCCATATGTATCAGATGACACATTAAAAAGATATAGTGTAACATATGCAAGTTTTAAAAATGGAAAACGTGACAAGAAAAAGTATAAAAAGAGACCACCAGAAAATACTTATGCATATTCAAAAACATATGGAACTTATATCAAAAAAGATGAAGTAAAAAAAGTAATGAATGCAATTAGAACAGTTGAATATAATTACAAACCAACATCAGATGCAATAGTTGAAAAAACTGGTATGAGAAAGTACAGAATTTTAGCAACTATAGGTTTATTAATTGATGAAAATAAAGTTGGGTTTGAAGTAAAAAATGGAACACCAATATACTTTGATAAGGGATTTGTTACACAATCCTAATCTTCTTTTTTTAGGAATAAAACTATTAAATATTCCCAAACCTTTATAAAGGATAAAAGCATAAGGAATATTGGTGATACGAAAAATGAATGAAAAAGAAACCAAAAAAATACCAACGCAGTTGTATGACTATCCTACTTGGTGGGAAATTGGCGGAACTACTTTTATAACAGCCATCATAATATTTGGAGTTGGCAAACTATTAGGGTGGTTTTAAAAATGAAGATAGGTAAATCAGAAATGTTTTACATGAAGGATGGTAAAAAAATCCTTAATGGAGATAACCTGATTCATTTTTATTGTCCAAAATGTGGTAATGAAATGTTTCATTTCAGAATCATAGAGCAAGATAAACCTCATTTGGTTTACATGGAATATGATTGCTCAGCAGAGAGTTGTGGACACACAGAAGAGATTGAACTAAAAACACTATTAAAGCATTTGGAGGCATAAAAATGCAACCAGAAGTTGGAACAGATATTGGACTTGGTGACAAGAACAGTAAACCATTTAAACTTGGAGACTATGTCAAACTTGATTGTGGTGACTTTGATATCAAAGGACAAATCATTTATGGTTTTTATAGTTGTGGACGAGATGAATGGGACCATCATTACAAAACTGTTGGCTTTTTTGTCAAGTATAGTGATGGTTCAGGAACGTCAGGAATTTCACCTAAATGGGAAATAATTGACAGAAGTGAATATGAGGAGGAAAATTAAATGGCAAAAAATGTACAAGAAACAGTATTTGAAATAATTAAATTCAGCAAACAATCTGGATTAAGACATATCCAAAAAAGTCAAATCAAAGATGAACTCCTAAAAACACATCTTGGAAAATATGAACAAGAAAAGTGGAGACCTGACCATCCTGAAGTCAAAGAAACAAAACTTGATAATATGTTAACACAAGCATTATATCAATTAACAAGGAACAACAAAATCAAAAAGAAAGGTAAAGGGAAATATTCAATTAATACAGATACAAATAAATACAAACCAATAATTTGCAAGCATTTACAAGAAAGAGAAAGAGGAATGTTTTGTCCAATTAAAAATGTATATATTGGAGACCCCAGAGCACAATGTGAATTGCTTCATGGAACAAATTATGATACATTGAAAAAACAAGTTACACCAATGTGTCCAGGATACACAGATAAAACCCCAACATCAGTTAGCATTAAATATGCCAAGAAACAAATAGCATTACAAGAGAAAAAAAGAGAAGATGTCTTTAATCAAGCAGTATCAAGAAGGGGAAAATAGTGACACAGAAAACTTTAGTATGTACAAGATGTGGATACAAAGTAGTAATACTTGATGATTGTGTAGATGTCAAATTATGTCCAGAATGTGATTCTCCAGATTTGGTGGAAGAAAATGAACTATGAAACATTAATAGTTGATGGTCCTTATCTTGCGCACAGAAGTTATGACGCGCCATATCGTTTAACAACATCAACTGGAAGGGATGCAACTATGATACATTCCTTTATCCGCTCACTTAATTCATTTAAAAAACAATTTGGTCCTAAACAAATAATTATAACATGGGAATCACCAGGAACACCTTCATGGAGAAGGAAACTTTATCCTGCATATAAAGGTGTTAGAGGAAAACTTGACCAACAATTTATTTTTCAACAAGAAGACTTACAAAAACTTTTATATCTATTTGGTGTAAAACAATACAACTCTTATGGAAATGAAGCAGATGATGTAATGGGAAGATTATCAATTGATATTAATAATATCAAATATCCAATAGTAATTTTTACTTGCGACAAGGATATAATGCAACTTGTTGGAAAACAATTACATATTTATGATGGTAAAAAGTTTTATGATATTGATGCTGTGAAAGAAAAGTTTTTAGTATATCCAGAACAAATACCTGACCTTTTAGCAATTGCTGGAGATAAATCAGATAACATAAAAGGTTTAGATAATGTTGGATATAAAAAAGCTGCTAAATTAATTGAAAAATATGGTGATGTGGAACACATAAATATTGTATCATGTAGTAGAAATGTTGTATACAATGAAAGAACAAAGAATAGATTGATGTTAAATAAAAGATTAACTAAACTTAATTTTGGTTGCACTCTGGGAGATATACCAAGAAAAAAAGTAAATACAACTATAGAGGCAATTTTAGACAAATATCAATTAAAAAAGATGAAAGAATCAATAAAGGAATATAAATTGATGGGGAATTAGAATGTTAAGTGAATTTGAAAATGGATTATTTGTAGGGGCAACCGCATCAATGATAATTCTTGGTGGGTTATGGATATTCATTGAGGTGATTTTAAATGTGTGAACCATTAAAAGGAAAGAAATTTAGTTATAATGACGAATCTTATTATGAACATGGCTCATTGTTTCAATTCAAAGATGTCAAATCTGCTGTTGAAGGATTCTTAAAAGAAGTTATTAAACAAGGTGAATTTGAAAATGGACATATACATGTAACAGAAGTTAAATGGCTTGTGAAGCGATGGTTTGAGGATGTGATAGATTGAAATTCAAAACAAAAGAGGAATTATTATCAGAACAAAATGGAATAAAATCGTATGGGCAGGGTTTAGATGATGCTTTCAAATCATTCGCTGAACGTGTTGAGTTTTATAAGAAATATAAAGACCTTTATTATACACCAAGTCAAAAGATATGGGAAAAATACATTAAATACCATACGAAACATTTAGAAATTGGGTGGAAGGATTGGCTCTTTGATTACTGTTTTGGAGATGTGATTGAATGATAGATATTAAAGAATTTAGATATAATGGAAATGGGGGCGCATGCATAGGAAGCAATGCGTTAATACTTAATGAAAAATCTAAAAAGAAAGTATGCGAACAATTTGAAAAATGGAAAGATAAATATAAACCAAAAATAATTTCTGTTAATATAGAAGATATTTATTGTAGTGAGATGAATTCTTATAATGGATGGATAATAAATGTATTATATGAAGGTGATTGAATGAGAGAAATAAAGTTTAGATACAGATTGGAATCATATTCTGATAATACAATAGAACCATTCTTTGTTTATGTTACACTTGAAGAGTTAGAAGAAATGTCAGCATATAAAGGATTGCTTGATAAATTTACAGAACATGATTGGGGAGAAGATTACAATACTTATCATATTTTATCAAGAGACCAATACACAGGTCTTAAAGATAAAAATGGTAAAGAGATATATGAAGGGGATATACTTAAAGATAGTTCAAAAAGTATTGTAGAAGTAAAATGGTTACGATTAGGAGTGTGGAATATATGTCCATTGACTGATAAAAAAGAATGGCAAAAAACAATTATACGGAACTTTAATAAATGTGAGGTCGTGGGCAACATCTATGAGAGTAAGGAGTTGATAAAATAGAGACGAAAGGTAAGGTGGTTCTACGTTTTTGGTGTTTTTCCAACTCATTTTCGTATCACCCCACCTTACCCGTCAAATCTATTAAATATTTCAAAGGCTTTAAATAATATAAAACACAATATATAATTATATAATATGGGGAAGGCAAGTTATGCTAAGATATAAATACGAGCAATCAATAGAAACGAAGTTGCCATCGTGTAAAGAATGTAAGAAATATACTGGTGGTTGCCCTTATCAATCAAGAGTAAATAATAATTTAGGGGCATGTATGTATGGAGAATTCCAATATAGGGAACCAGAAATCAATACAGGAAATGCACAATGGTATATAAACCAAATGATGTATGATATACAATTATCAGCATCAGGTGCAGAAAGTATAAAAAGAAATCATATGATGAATGATGTAAGACCAGAGGCTCTTAAAGATAATGATTTAATACAAGGACCAACTTTTACAGAGGCTTATATATTTAAAAAAATAATGAATGAGTTTTTACATATGATTTTAGAAAGGAAAAAAGAATATGATAAAATCAAAAGAGATATTAGTTCAACAAAAGCAGCTTTTGTAAATTCAATTATAAATACAAGAATTAGAATAGATGATAATTTAATTAGAATTTATACTTATAATGATGAATTGGTTCAAAGAATCAAAAAAGTTGCAAAAGAAGAAAAATGTAAAATGTTAGTTTTAAATAATTTAAATGATATGGAGTTTTACTCATGTCAGGTTCCAACTATGAAAGAGAGCTCAAAAAAGACCTTGCTAGTAGTGGCTGGTTAGTATTTAGAAGTGCAGGGTCATTTGTATGTGACCTTATAGCATTAAAACCAAACCACAGTAGATTAATTGAGGTTAAATCAACAAGCAAAGAAGTATTTAATGTATCATATAGTAAAAGAGATAGAGACCAATTTGATATATTAAATAATTTGGCAAAGGAAGAATTTGATGTATATTATTACATTAGATGGAAGGGAAAGAGACATCATAAGTGGACAAAAATTAGATTGCCACTTGATACCTATCCAGTGATTAGATATGAAGGAAAATAAAAGGAGGTAAAAATATGCCAGGTTTTGATGGAACAGGACCAGAAGGTCGTGGTTCAATGACCGGTCGTGGTATGGGATTTTGTGCAATGCCAGCAGATGAGTATGACAGAATTCCAAAAAGAAGATACTATGGCAGAGGTCGTCGTCGCAGATGGCGAGGCAGAGGTCGTGGACGCGGTTTTGGTCGTGGCTATGGTTGGAGACATAGACATGGCTGGAAAGACTGGGATGATTATGATGATTGGTAATCATAATTAATAGAAGAGGAAGTCGAAAGGTGACGACCTTTATTAGCGTCTCTCGTAGGGTTTACTTAAAACAGAAAATGCACCCAAGCATCAACCCCTTTAAGTTTAAACTCAAGTCAGGTGACGGCAATGAAAAGAAGGCGGGAAAAAGCGGTTCACCCGATAAATTCTTTTTCTATTAAATTTTTCAAAATCTTTATATATACCTTAAATAATTAAAAGTTGATTTTTTATGCCTCAAAAAGTAAAGATTAGGAAAGGTGAAAAGATAATAAGAATTCATTTTATGTGGAATCCAGACTTAGTTGAAATTATGAGAGACCATAAGGGATGGTGGTACAGAAAAGAAAAGTGCTGGCAGTTTCCTTTATGGAAATTAGAGCCAATTTATGATGAACTTACTTCAAAACATTATAGTGTAGAAATCACTAAACTTATTGAGAAACCAAAAAAGAAAGATAAAAATCAAACAAAACTTAAAATTGATTATTGGAAAGACAAAGATGTTATTCAAGTATATGGTAAATGTAAAAAATGTGGACAAGGTGGGTTTATTGATAAAAATGGTTTATGTACAAGATGTAAATGAGGTGAGAAAATGAAATTGAAAAAAGCAGATAGTCTTAATTACAAATGTGATAAATGCGGTGCATATCGAAAGCACAAAGATATGCATGATGAAAATATTTGTTATGTTTGTTGGGATAAAGAAAACTTGTAAATTACTAAGGTGTATAAATGATAAGAAGAAAGTATTGTCGTGAACATTTTTGTTGGTATTGGTTACGTTGCC